>JACCDG011317902.1_pt1 | contig 36854 bp, 43 predicted proteins | sample 7442471 | NCBI WGS metagenome assembly JACCDG01 (sample SAMN15323444, study PRJNA562643) | freshwater metagenome | isolation source: river surface water | place: USA:Blue River Watershed | collected 2017-08-17 | reverse complement strand
TCATCGTCTTCAATATAGCTAGGCATCGCGTGTCACCTCAGCCTTGACCTTCACCTTACCATACAGCGGGCCATAAACCCTGCCTGAAGCAGTGATCAGTTCTAGGTCGTATTTATACGAGGCTACAGGCAGAGCGGCAGTCTCTTCGGCCGTCAGAAAGATACGGACCAAACCGTATGCTGGCTCAATAACAATGCGACCGTTCTCGGTAGTAAGTTCAATTGTGACTGTTTCTGACTCAACAGAAGGTCGAAGCTGCATCCTGGCAGTGTAGCCAGCAAGATTCGTTACTTCGGTATCAACGGTATTGCCCGTCTCATCCTTGATCGCCCGACCAAAAGTAAAAGGCACGTCATAAGTTTTGCCTTGCCAAATCTCTAGATCTTTCTTTACTGGATTCATGCGATCACACCCAATCCGGTAGATCGTCAGTATCGAGGACAATATCACCAATCCAAGAAGTGGGAGTGGCAGCATTTGGGACGGAAACATAATATGTTACAGAATCATTACTGATAGAAAGACGTTCAGTAATTTTATATAAAGAACCAACTGGGGTAATCTCATCATTGGGAACCAAATCAACTTCCCAATGACCGTCACCATCAGTGGTCGTGCCATACAAACCACGAACTATAGTATCCTCATCTAAAACCCTAGCAACAGGATTATTAGAATTATCCCAAATTAACTCTATAGTGACATTCACAGACGCAAGTGGGTCACCGGCTACTCTATCAATGTTATTAAATATTAAAGCCATAATAACCCCTTACTCTCCGTAATAATAATCAAGAATTTCAAAACCAACAACCCACCAATACTGACCATATTCTTTAGTCCACTCGCGAACCCTAGCTGTTTCAACATTTCTAAGTTCACAAGTAAAAAGATATGGTTCACCATCCTGGGTTAAGTCATAAACATCTAGAGATGCAGAAGGGCGACCAATGCTCGCCATTTTGCCTCTCAATATATCATATATATCGCCAGATAAATGTAAACCGGTAGACTCATCCTCTGCGAAAATATCTATATATGTTTCCCAACGATATTCGTCCAAATCTGAACCCATTTCCCATTCTCTAGCAGAAAGTTCCTCAGCGGAGATAGCTATCTTATTAGGTGTAATTTCTTTAGGGTTCTCAACTGCTTCCGTTAAAAGTTCAACAGGATAATCAACCAAAGTAGATTCGAACCAACCCAAATCAGTTAAAGCTTTTTCTAACATGAGATAAAGATTCTCTTTAATGATTCTTCTTCTTAAACCACCAACAATCATCTTATCTCCTAGGACTCGTCACGGGCAGTAGCATGAATAGTGTAGACCGTCACGCTAAATAATCCAACCGGTTCAGTATAATTTATTGTGTAAGTATTCTCTCCAATTAAAACTTCATGAGCGCCATCTATTAAAGCATAATCTTCATCTAAAACTGTAATTGTTGCTTTTGGTGTATTAAACTGACCCAGTGGGGTACCGGCAGGATTCCGATCCTCTATCTCGACAGCACAATCAATTTGTATATCCGCTTTAGCATCGGCCGGGATCGTTGCTGCTGCTGCTAAATCAAAAGGTTTACCTTTTTTATCCGTCTTCCCGGCATAATTCTTTTTGGTTCGCCATCGAAAAGTAACCCTTTCGGGAACGGATTGCGGTGAACCCATCCGCATAGTGTTTTTAATATTTGCTCTAAAAGTATCGGCATTAAAGCCAGATCCAAAACCGGGTACCTCAGCCATCAGTTAATCCAAGTAACCGAATCATAGATGATAGCTGCTTGTCGAGCAGCATAAGTGTCGATGTAATACACTGGTGGAATTACATTGGCATCAGAAAGTCTTTCAAGAATTCTTTCTAGCCTATTAGACATATCCTCTAAAAGTGCCCTATAAACCTGAGCGGAGCGCTCAATTTCATAACTGACCGCCCCAGCTTTATATCTTTCTGCTGTATTAAGATTAAGAAGATTATTCTTGATCGCATTCATAACCGTATAAATAATAACGATCTGTTGCTGATCCCGAGTCATGGCGTCAGCATTCGGGTCGCCTAGTTTAGAAATAAAACCATCGGCTTCTGTCCACCCAGACATTAAACCATCTAAATGAGCATTCCAAAAACCATTTCTTAAACGAGATACCCATTCATCAGAACTCACAGCAGCATAAGTATCGCCACCAGGAATATTAAGTTCGACAAGAACATCTGGAATGAGTTCTTCTAAATCGACAGAAGCCATAAGTATTAACCTTTCAAAATCAAGAAGTTACAACAGTATGAGATGATAATGAAATTGGTTTCGCAACACTTTCTTCAAATGAATCAAACTTTTTACCGGTACGTGGGCCATTAAGTTCCTCAAAGCGAGCATTTACGGCTTTGACCTTAGCCACGGTAATGTTATCAGCTTTATCAGCTTCATCCGATTCTACATAACCCTTTAGACGCTGAAGAACTAGTGCGCTTGTAATTTGAGCAAGTTCTTTCTTCAGTTCATTAGCATTTAGATCCAGAAGGGCACGGAGTTCGGTTTCTGATTTAGTATTTGGATTAGAGACTAGCTCCTCATAATCTTCCGCTGTATCAAGCAAGTAAACTTGTGATAGTGCGCCATTACTAAACCAATCCAAAGAGCTATCCCAAGCTGCTTCTTGATTGTATCTAATGCGATCTTCTGGGCTAATTTCTACCCGCTGACCGGGCGGGACTCTTACTGATTGAATCTCGCCTTTAAAGTCTGTCCGATTAATCCAAATTTCAGAACGATTGCGATTTTCCCAAGTTTCAAATTCCTTACGAGCCATTCATTTCTCCTTTTTCTTGTGACTACTATAATATATGTCGGCTTATTTTAGAATAAAACGTAGTTTCCCTGCATCATATACTCTATATAAATTGTTTTTTGCAGCCAACTCTCTCTCGGTCATATGTTCACTAAAAAACAAATCGGGATCGTCTTTAAATCTTTTCTTCCTGAAAGCAAATTTATGCTGGCGAACCTCTGTTCCAGACATTACATAGCTATAGTCGGGATCTAAAATTTTATCTAAAACAAAACCAGTTTTATAATAAAGATCACCATCAGAAATGGTTAGATCTGCAAAAGTTTTAATAGGACCGGGGTGATCCAGTCTAAACTTTTTCAGCACTTTACTGAAACCACCAATCACCTTCTTTGATGTAGCATATCGAACAAGATCCCAGTATTCGCCATCCTTTTTAAAAGAACAAATTGCAAGTAAATCACCATCCATATCCCTAAGACCATAATAGTATGAAGCTAAAACAAAACCCTGAATGTGAAACTCTTCTAAAAACTCTTGAGCCGTATTCTTATCTTCTACTGTTACCTGACACTTTCTAGCATACACTCTAGGTTCCATGGAACAACCTAACTTATTAGCCATCATGCGCTTTACAATATCCTGACGATACTTCCAGTCGTCTTCCCAAATTTGAATTAATTGGATACCCTGTTCATTGCAGGCATTCCACTTATTATAATGATATCTAGAGCCACGCTTTTCTTCGCTATGCCAATATAGTCCATTAAACTCAATAGCAATATTTTTACTCGGAATGAAGATATCTAATTCGTAAGGCGGAATAATATTACGATTACCAATATCAAACTCTAGACCTAAGGCTTCTATAAAGGCTGCAAGAGATTGTTCCCCGAGAGAGGAGCCGTTTTCAGCTGGGGTTAAAATAGCATCCTTAAATGACCAACCGTCTGCTAGCCGTTTCCAAACAAGCCATTGACTAACAACACATTTATCACTTTTAACCCAATCCATGCGATGCTTAGTTTCTCCATCAATTGTTTCTAAAGCTATCTGTTGACGTTTTGGTAAATCAATAGCTTCCTGAAAACTCATTCCTTGAGCCTGCATCCGCGTTCTTATGGTTCTCCAGTTAATATCTTTAATAGGAGGATTTTTTTTCCAATAAGACCACTTCTTTTTTAAACCATTATATTCATATAGTTCAATATAGCCACCAGTTAAAGCTTCTTCTGGATCATATTTCTGAAATCTACCCTTTAATGTACTATAATTTTCGTGTTCACATTCTGGCTGACCTAACCATTCTTTTATAGTTAAATCTTTTCCAAATGCAGAATATACTTTTGCTTTCGGCAAAATCCCTCCTAACTAAATATTTGTTTATATTTAGTATATCGCCAAAAATACAACTCGTCAATAGAAAAGTACAACTCGTCAATACATAAAAATGAACACGAAAAGACCCACCCGAAGGTGGGTCTTTTCTAAAAACTCTAAAACCCTTAGATTACAAGGGTTTTATCAGGCAGGAACAGTAGAATCAACGATTCTACGGAATCTATCAGCGTAAGCAACGATTACGTTGATATCCTGGCGAAGAACGTAGTTCCAGTACCAATCATCTAGATCGTTACTGTTGATGGACTCGGTTCCACCGAAGTAGATTGTCCGACCAGCAGAAGGATCAATAACGAAGAGTTCATTCGCACCCATTGCGTTGTTGCCGTAAGCATCAACGTAGTTAGGTAGAGTGATAACCTGAGCGCCACGGTAAGTACCAATCTGACCTGAGTTCAGTAGCTGCTCGTTGGTCTGAGGGGTAAATAGTGGGTAGGTGTTACCTACGGTTAGAAGATCAACTAACTTTTCTGTCATTGTTGAACGACCAACGATTACTGGGCGTGAGTTCTCTGAAGCGTCACGTACAGCTGCTAGAGCAGCATTGACGTTAGCTAGAGATAGACCAGATACACCTACGTATGAAGGATCACCAACACCAGCAGCAGCCTGGAATGTTTGAAGAACACGCTTGTTAATTTCTGCGGTCATCCGCTGTCCACCTAGTGAAACTAGGGTAGCAGCAGTTTCAGCGAAATTAGTGCGTAGACGATCATGTGACTGACGGAACCGGAAGCCGATTGTGTCAGGTAGGATCTCGTATGTATCCTTCCACATGTCGCTTTCCTCAATATAACCACCGCGGGCGTGCCAGAAAGCCTTTAGGCCACGGGCTTCCTCGAACTTGTATCTACCATCTAGTGGAAGATTTACAGTTTCGGTCATTACAGCCTGGAAGTTGTTGGAACGGAAGCCTTGGTAAACACCATCGGTGATTTCCTGTGCTACTTCATCAAGCCATGCTTGATTTTTGAAGTTGATAGCAGCAGCTTCATTGATTTTGCGTGCTAGTTCCTCTTTGCGAGGATCTTGTGTTACAGTCATTTGCTAGACCCCCTTATCAGAAGTTTACGATCGCTTCAACTTCACCAGTTGAAGAATCTACTGCGGTTACGACTAGCCATGCCTCATCGGGATCAGAGGTTTCTGCCCAGTATCCAGCAACATCGCTGCCGGTACCTGGAGTGAGCATGTTACCAACTGCAACTGTAGGAGTTGCAATGCTGACGCCAGCAACCATAATTCTGGCTGTTGGGTAATCTGCACGGCTATAGAAAGAATCGGCTGTAGTGTTGCGGAAAGCAACCTTTACACGGTTAGCGCCGGTCACAACCTGTACAGGTCGGCCGCCGTCAACTGTGTCAGCGTCAGAGTAAGTGTGGTTGTAAGGATCGAGACCATCCATGCGGAACCGTTCGAAGTCTAGGATACCACCCTGGCCTGGAAGAGGCTTATCTTGGGCGCCGGTAGCTAGTTCAACAATCGCTCTGCCTTGATCATCAAAATCACCAGTTACTTTAACTGGAACACCCTTGGTAAGGGCATCTGATTCTGCGTCTAGTGTGAAACGACTGCCACGTTCGGGTCCTCTTGGTGATACACGATACTCAAAGTTACGAGTAGTCATATTTATCTCCTTTTCAGACTTCTGTAGCTAAGAAGCTAGCAATATCACTTTTAATGCTAGTTTCTGTTTCTACAGGACGGACATTTTTAATTGAAGTATTTAGAGAAGCTGATTCTGCCTCAGGAGTTTTAGCCACTGAGCTTGCTGCCCATTCTTCTAGGCGAGCCGTAAATGAATCATCATCTTCTGCACACCAACGATCAAGGTTAGCTTCAATAAATTCAGGTGTGAAGTTTGCAACTTCTTCGATCTTAGCTTTGCGGTCTTCACGAATAGCTGACGCTAGTTCAGCTAGTTCAGCTGCTTCTTTCTCGCCTTCTAGGAAAGCAAGAGTATTAGCTAGCTCAGTTTCCGCATTACCGGCACGAAGTTCTGCTGCCTCTAGTGCTTCTTGTAGTTCTGCCACCTTTGTTTCCGCTTCAGCTTTCGCCTCAGCGACACGGCTATCCACTTCAGTTTCTGCAATAGTAGCTTGAACAGCTTCTAGTTCAGTCTGAATTGGGGCAACTGCTGCGGCAACAGCATCGTCAAGTTCTGCTTGAGTAAATTCTTTTTCCATGTCACCCCTTTCCTCGGGATCTTTATTTGCCATTAGGTTTTCATTACAAAAAGGACAATTTTCTTTATGCTCATCTAAAAGAGCAGCAAAATCTTCGTCCGAAATAGCTTCGGGCTTTATGGAAAGAAGATCATCATGTAATTGTTGTAATTCATCCATAAATTAAGCCCTTTCACTATCTAAAAAATTTATCGGCCTATTTCTCAAATAAGTGTTTTTTCTCAGGATACTTTAGAAAACTTGTCTAGGGTTGCACGATAAACAATAGACTCACTCATTGCCCTCCACTGCTCTTCATTCAACTGTGGATGAGACTTTTCTATATCAGTCATAACTTTTTCAACTTCGGTTTCTGATAAATCGGTCACCGAAGCTGATTTCCATCCTGGCTTATTAGGAGGTAAAATAAGCGCGCCGGCAAGAAAGTGTGGATTATTAATTTGCCTAAAAGAAGCACGCTCTTTAATATGTTCACAATTATGAACAACAAGATTTTCAACTATATATGAATGATCATCCTCAACTTCAAAATTATAAACAGGTCCTGCATAATATGTTTCTTCAATACTCTTTATTGGTCTAGAAGTAAACCCATTTTTGTGAAAAATTGTTTGTGAAGAGTCATTGAATTGAATCTGCCAAATATCTCTTTCAAGTAGACGATTATCTGGACCACCCGGTTGTCTTAATCTATGATATATGGTTGGGATAATTCCAGACCTTAACAGCATATCATTAATATTCCGAGCCAACATAGCGGAAGTCGTTCTAATTTGAGTACTGCCATTAGCATCGGAAAAATGACCATCTCCATAAATATACCAATCTAGAAAAACTTTTTGATAATAAACAGGAGCAATCATAATTTCAGAAGCAAGCGATTTTAATCTAGATCCCTTTCCGCATAAATATTGTAGGAGTAATGCTAGTGGAGTATTAGAAACCCGACATTGTACTCCTTGGCTCTTCTTCGACTTATAAATATGAAGTTCTCCAGCATTCAATTTATCCAACGCAACCCGAAGAGTCTCATGTGCTTCTATTTCATTTTGATGTAGTGCCCAGGAAACAATTTTATTATCTGCCCAAACCGATCCCTCAGCCGTATAAAGACCAGCTAAGACCATTAAAGATTCGGATAATTCAATATATCTATCTAAACCGTATTTAGACTGACGGCCCAAACCAGATGCAGACTTTCGATAAACGCGACCCTCTATCTCTATTAACTGGTCAGGAAACAATTTAAGCAAATCAATTGTAAAAGGGCTTTCTAATGTTGGATATCCCAATTCAACACGATCTTTAACAAAAAGATCACCAGCTGCCACCCATTGCCAAGCATCTTCTGTTAAAAGTGCTCTTGTTTGAGTTTTTTTGCCATCATATCTGAAGGTTCTCACTGGGTGGTTTGCGGTCATTGTAACACCCTCGCTAGACCCAGTGTACTTAATCGTTAAAACCGAACCATCATGATTGTGAACAAACAACCGAGTCACTGGCTTTACTGCCCCAGTGTGGGTAACAACAAGATCCCCGATCTTGATATTCTGGATTGACTTTCTAGTACCATCTGCCATTAAAACTAATGTATCTGGAACAAAACAGTAAGTATCAGAAAATGGGCCATCATATTCAAAAGTTTCGCCACATGCTACTTCTGTTCCAGCACATGTTACGGAATCACCGGAGCACTCCATGGAAACATGGAGTGCTCCCATATCAAATGCCTCCTCTACTTTTGATAAAACCTCTGGGAAATAAGCGGACCAAAAAGCTCCAAGAACTTCTACATATGGATTGAATACATCAGCCTGTTCATCTAATGGATAAAGAAGTTCAGAACCAACCCAAGTGCCAACAATCTCTCTCTGATGATGATCGATATTCATCGGAGAATTATTAACGGTTGGGAACTTCATTCGTAAATCTTCCAACGCCCACATTTGACCATTAGAATTAGCTTTATCAGCCTCGACATATTTTGCGAGAACCCATTTAATTGCTTCATTATTGTAAATATAGTTAGAGGCCCAGTTAGAAGCAACATCTTTAGTATCACTTATTAAAATAGCTGGAGTATTAATAAAAAATGATCTTTTACCCTCAGTTAAAATTGTCATATAATCCAGCCTTTCTTTTTCTGCCTCTATCTTTATTCTTCGTCACTAGTGCCAGATTTAGGGGCATTGTTAAAAGATTCCTGATTAGAGCCACCTCCACTATTATTACCACCACGAATTCTTCCATCAGTAGATGGATCACCAGTAACCGCTCCCTGTTTTACTGGAGGCTGGAAAACATCAGAGTAGTTTTCTTTTTCCTTACGCTTTCTAAGAACCTCTTGTTTAATATCAAGATCGACTTCAGCAAGAACAGTTTCGTGAGAAACCTGATCCAGAGCAAACAGATCGAAAATATATTGCGCCCAGTGAGGATCAAAGTCTAGTGAGATTCTACGCATCTTTACTACTGGCTCTGTTTGAAGTTTATCATTCTTATCATAAATAACATCAAGAACATGTTTTTGTAAATTATCCATAATATCATCCCTGCGGGCCTCCATAGAAGCGGCAATAACTTTAAATAATCCAGCTGAATTATCTGTCGCAGTTCCTACCGAATTTCCGGTGAAGAATTTTTTACCATTACGTCGAGCAAACCAAGTCCCATTTTTAGTTGTTGGACACCAAACGACACCTTTATAATCAACCCACTCATGTGTTGCAGATGTAGATCCCCTACGAGAAGACTCAATGGCTGCGGTTTTTGGATTAATAAAATCTCTTTTTAATAATTCGAAAGTCCAGACGCCACTTTCCTCCCTAGATTTATCTAGTCTAAATCTAGAGGGAATACCTAATAGGTTTAGACAAATATCAAAAATTTCAACAGATCTCGTATCTTTTTGGTGCCATCTAGATCTACCATTTTTCTCAGTGCATCCATCACCAAAAATATTAATATTGACAAATAATTGCATCTGTTCTTTGGTTAGAGAGTAGATAAAGTCTAGCTTAGGAATCTTTGGTTGTGCCCCCTGTGCGTAAACCTGATTATCCTCAAATAACGACAATAATTGTCCAGTAACGTCAGCTGATATATAGAATTTCATAAGGTCTGGAGATTGATACCATAAACCGCCATCAGCACACTTACCTTCTGGACCAAATAATTTTTCTAGTATAATTTTAATTCTTTCACAGTGTTCTGGATTAGCATACTGAGATTGGGCTATCTCGACTCTATTGTGTGAATATTTATGTCTACAACCCTCTGCCCAATACCAAGCAGCCAATTCAACAAGTTCATCTGTATATTTAGCCTCTACCGGAAAACCAGATGACTCTAGGGCAACGGGAATTCTGGAAGAGCAATTTAATTGCTCGGAAGTTTTCCATGTATAATTACCATATTTATCAGCCACAAACCATCTGTGGTTCGGGGTAGACAATGAACTATGAGAAGAGTTTTCCATTGACAACATTGGACCAGAGTAATTAAATATATTAATATCTATTAATTCAGTCCATTCGCCCATACCGGTTTCTGAATTCATAGAATAAACAAGTTCCCCAATTTCAATGTCGCCATATCTCTTCCATCCAGATTTTGTTAATATCTCAGTATCCGGAGTGAGACAGTAGTTACCAGTATGCATGGCCTGATATAATCTAGCCGTCATACGAGAATCAATAGCATTATATCTTTCAGCTTGTAACGTATAGTTTTTATCTCTAGTTATAATTTCAATATCCAAAGTATCATCACCAACCATAATTGGTAATCTAGCTGATTGCTGGATCTGCGCTGCTGTCTGAGCTAAGACCTGAGCGGAAGCTCTGCGATCTTTATCTCCGCGACGGACAACGATAATAGCGTTAAGATTACCAAGAATATCAGCGCGATCAGATTCCTGAAGATTATGCTTTAAGTCTAGCCAGTTAAAAATACTCATCAGGCGAACATCAGCAAACCTTTGATAATCAGGCTTAGTTGAAGTAATTCTAAATACATTATCTTTATTTAATCTAAAAAGATTGTTTGTTAAAGAAGTATATTTATCACCAACAACTTCTTGTAAAAGAGACAGGGTATCATTGTCGGCCTTATATTCTCCCTCAATCCACTGTTCGAAAACTTTATCGCCAATAGTATTTCCGCCAGCTAGAAAACTTCTAAAATCAGCAGCCTCTCCATCGCTCGCAATATAAACAAGTTCTTCTTCTAAATCACCAACCGGAAGAACTTTACACGGGTCCAAAATAACAATTTTCTTCGGAACTAGAATATTCTTAAATACTTTCTTAGATTTTTTATTTGTCTCAGTTACAACATTTTTAACTTTAAAATCTTTTCTTTCCCAGACAACACCAACATAGCACTGAGAAATTATTCCTAGTTCGCGCCAAATCTGGCGGCACTTTTGCTCAAAAGCCATATGATCTTTAATTTGACCCCAGATACTATTCTCTTCCTCGTCATCGGAAAAGGATTGAATATCAACTTTTTTAAAAGCTAACTGTTCAGTGGTTTCTAGATAGTTAGAAACAATATCATCGTCTCTGGCCGCTTTAGCAGCAGAACGAAACTGATCAAATATTTTGACTGGAGCAAGATACTTATCTTGACCTACAATACCGCCAGATCTATCTCTCCGATATTTGTCTCCCCACTCGTCTAAGGTTGCAATATCATTGCGTGCAATTTGAGGGTAATATTCCTGAATTGCTGCAATAACTTTCTTGTCGTCTATCTCTGTCTCATTTTGTAGCATTAATGAGGCATTACCGGATTCGATTAATGTTCCAACTTCTTTATCCATATCAACCTCACTGAGTAGTTAATTTATATTCAAATTCATTTGCGGAAATAAGACGACTATAGATCTTAAACTGGCGTTCAACTTCGTCAAGAAAAGGATCTATCTCATCTATTCTAAACCGAATAATATCGTTATTCGTTGAACGTATAGCTAGATTTCTCATCCATGAGGCTCTAGCTGAAAAAGCCGAAAGCGTCCTCAGTATTTCTCTAGAGTCATATTGATTATGAAAATCATACATTTCTTTTAAATTATTGAGAATTTCTGGACGGCATTCGTCTAAGAACTCCTGTGAATTCAATTTATCTCTCTTTCTTCCTTATATTACGTCTACTCAAGCAAAGTCTAACATCATTAAACCTGGAAGTTCATAAGTATCTTCCTCTAACTTATGAACAATTTGTTCAACAGGCTGCTGCTTCCATGAAAGTAAAGCAAATCTAAAAGCATCTAAAATGTGTCCACCTTGTTTTCTCTTAGGTTTTCCATACTCATCCATAGTCATTAGATCTTTTCTAGGTACAGCTCTTAACTCGCCAATAACATCGTCATCGTAAGGTAACCATAACTTATCTGTATCTACAACTAACCTGAGAATATCTAAAGAATAGTCACTAGTTTTTCGAACTAATGCAGCTTTCTTCCAGTCATCCTTAATGTTCGGATCATATTCTATTTTGTCATCAAGATCCCAAACAATATTCTCCGAGAATGAGTATCCTTTCATTCTGTCGATCATCCAAGAGAGATCATGATCTCTCCGAACCTCCTCCTGAAGCCATTCATAAGCTGGCTGGCCAACACCGTGAGCATCAAAACCAAAACCGATAGGTCTATATATAGACATAATATGTTTGATAACTTCTACTTGATCTTTGGTGGGAATTCTTGACATCATAACTCTAGCAACAAGTTTAAGTCTTTCTGAAGATTCTTTGTTAACCTTTTCTTCAGAAAAAACCAAAATACAAGACTTAGAAGTTGTAAGGCCATAGTCCATACCTATCCAAGTTTTCTTGTACTGAGTATGTGTAATAGGTGGATCAATTAAATCTAATATGTCATCTACTTCAGCTAACATAGCATCTGTAACTTCTATTGAATAATACTCTGAAGCGTTGAAGTCTGACATTTCATCCTGATCCATATTGCGACCCATGAGGCGAGTAAGACTAAGTAGAGAAGCGTCGGCACCAACTGCTGTACCAAGAATGTTTCTCTTATAGTCCAATGATTCGTAACCACCATATTTATTGATTTTAATCTGACGTTCTTCATCATCCCACGTTGGTCTATACATCGCTGGCAGTTTTACAACAGTCCAGTCTGGGTCCTTACCATTGATAATATCATCAAAAGTATTACCAGGACCCATAGTTACACCATAAGATAACCAGCGACCACCAGTTTTACCAATCTCAACGGTTTCAACAACTTCTTTCCAGCCACGCTCTGGATAGGTTGATGCCTCATCTTGTAGAAGAACAATAGGGTGAACACCCTGCATACCAGTACCATCATGACGAGGAATACGACCCATAATACGAGAGGTATTTGCGAAGTTAATGTGGAAGGGGCGATGCTTAATGTTGCCACGCTGACCCCTTGGAAGCATTGCATTTGCAACCCAGTTAGTCATAAATACAGTTTCAACCTTATCGGTAAGAGCGGTTAATCTATCACCGTCTGGAGCTGTAATGACCATTTCTTCACCGGTATATACAAAAGGAAAAGCATAAGCTCGGGCCAAGGCCGACATAGAATTATGAGTAGGTATAAGATTTTCACCAGCTAAAAATAAGTGACTACCTGAATCAACTTCAATACATCGCACTGGGCGTGACTCCACAGGTTCAACATCAACAATTCGTCTATGGATAACTCTAGAGCTATGATTTGACTTAACCCGTACCCTTTTTCGCTTTAGTTTAAAAGGATTAATATCCCAAATGGGAGTAAATGTAAATCTATATACTGAACCGGCATCCACGCCATTACATTTAGCCTGTTTAACTGCCATTTTAGATGCTTTTTGACCAAGTGATAATACTAATCTTCTGACATCATCGCATAGTAATTTGGAAGCTAAAGTAATTTCAACCAACCCATCAGATTTACGAGATGAGCCATCGGTATCTAATATCCCGCATAGTAATTCAAGTCTCTGTTCATAGCTACCTTGAAAATATAATTCCGGGATATGTTTATTTCTATAAACATTCATTTCTTTAAGGATGGGAGCAAACATATCTGCTGTAGGGGGCTTCATGAATCCACCAGCAGCGGATCTAGTCCTACCAGTTGTCCACCCACTAATAACACTTCTATAATGACCATATACGCCATTTAAGTACTTACTAGTAGCGCCTATATAAGACAATGTTCTTATATCTTTGATCGTTTGATTACTAACTTCACTAGATCCTTGTTTAGCTTTATCATTATACGGCTTATAATACCAATCCTGCTCTGGCATTTGAAGAGCATAACCATATTTTTTACTTTTAAGTTTTCGAAGCCAATAACCATCTTGATTAATTAACTTATTGGATTCGGCTATATCTTCATCACCTATTGTTACTTCGTGACATCTAGAATTACCGTCTCCTAACCAATACCCAAATGTATATGGATTAATAGGGAGTTCAACACTGGGCATCTGTAATGGTTTAGCAACTGGCACTCTGTGATTATTTTCTCCAGCACAAATTAAGCTTTCTTTAATAGAAAGTGTAGTTTCTACCTGAAGATCCGGTTCTTTGTTTTGACGAGCGGCAGCTCGTATATTTTTACGACGATACGTTTTCCATAAATGTTCTTCATCGGCAATAATCGAAGAACCATCATCAAACTTGACCTCATAACACGGTCTATTGTATTGGATTTCGTGAACTTGATTTACTCTGGTTGGTAGACCCTGTTCATCAAATACAAAATCTCCAACTTTTAATGTTCCCATTGTTTTCCAGCCATTAGTAGTATAAATGGGAGTCTCTATATCTAGGGCTTTGCCAACCGACCTGCTTCCGGCGCTAATAACAAATTGATCCTTGATGCGCCACCACCAAAATTGCACAGGCCATGTCCTAAAACAGCCGTCGTTGGTAGAGCCATCAAACCAAGTTAGTTCCATCTGGTCGATTCCAGATTCGTCCATAAATAAAGAATAAAGAGCTAGTTCGTCTTCGTCTAAATCTGTTTCAATCATACGACAACTATTCCTTGTGCTTTATTAAACCAAGCTGTTGCTGTCTCAGGATTCTTTGTTAGAAACACTGACATTGATTCTAGAACAAAGTGTATTCTATATTCCAAGAAGTATGAAGGTTCTCTATTATATGCGTAGGCTATTGATTCTATCATAGGAATAGTAGGAATAGCGTTGCCCGATTTTAGCTGAAAAACATGGGAGTAGCTTATGCCTGTTTTGGTTGCGGTGGTTCTCAGTGAATCCTTCCCACATATGATTGTGAATGACTCGCTAAATGGCCGTTCAGAAAAATCCTGTGAATAGACCTGGTTGAGACGACGGGTGCCATCTTTCCGAGAGACCCGTCTACGTTTACCATCAGATTTTACAATGCCTCCAACTATACCCTCTAATACATCTGGGTTTTTATTGATAACTTCAGACCAATTAATATTTTGCAATTGTGGAATGTCATCTTTAAGGGAAACGATTTTTTCTTGTAATTCTTGCTTCTTGCTTTTCTTTGTCATAGTTGGAAACTTCTCACCCACATTTTCTGTTCTTCTCTAAATGCCTCATCAATTTTATCGAATTCTTTAAAAGCTTCTTCTAACCAAAGTATTAAATCTTCACCATGTGCTTCAAATAATGTTCTTTCCTGAGGGGTAGAATTCTTATACATGGTTACTCTGGCTTCAAGTTCCTTCCAGAGAGTATGAGCCTTAATAACCTGCTCATTTCTCATCCAACCGAACTTATGTGCTCTGGCTTTTAGATTTTCCCATTTTTCTGCAATGGTATCGCCCTGACCAACATCACGGGTCTTTTTATCGATACCAAGGCCAGATTTAATATCTCTAATTTCCCTAGAGAGAAGTTGTAAATTCTTCTGGATATCCTTGGATAGTGGGCGACCCTCATAATCTCCTTCTAATAAAGCCCATGTTGACTGGCGGAAACATAGGACTTCCAGTGATAGAACGCGATCAAGTTCTAATAAATCACTAATATTATTGAATTTATTATGTTCTTGATATTGTCTGGATATGAGATTGTAGAAGTCTGCTTCTTCTTGTGTGAGAAGTGACATTGTTGCTCCAGATGGAGTCTCTACTTTTATGCCTTGAAAGAACTCGTCATCGTCAATATTGATGGGTTCTTTTTCTACTATTTCTCCTGTTTTAAAATTAGTTACCTTTGGTGGCATTATAACCTTTCAATAATAAATAACTTATCCTTACTATGTTTATCGGCTAAAAACATTAATCTTGCCAAATCTCCCTATTCTCAATAGTAGAAGCTAGATACATATACATTACATCTGAAATATAATGTTCTGTATTAAGTAAGTTATTTTCCATGACTATTGAAGACCATTCGGTATCTGCTCCAAAGTGACCATCATATGGAACTTGGCGAACAATAGATGTCTTAACTGGATTAACATGTTGAATATATCTATAGTGACCGTCAAACTTATTCTCCGGAATTTTATTTTTCAGAGAATAAAAAACTGGCATTATAGGGCCATCATTAATTGAAATATGACCAGTAAAACCGACGCAGTCAACGCCGTCCAATAAAGGATAAATTGTATCAACATATCTCTCTGACACTAGATCATCATCATCAATGAAAGAAATATACTCACCCTGAGCTATATCGACCATGGACTGAAGCTTACTACCGTAGTCTCTCTTACAGTTATCCTCAACTATTAAAAGCTCTACATCATTATACTTTTCAAGTTGAGGTTCTAGTAACATTAGAACCCGGCGTCTTAACTCTCTTCTCTCTGGAATTGAAGGAATTAAAATTGACCATTTCATTTAAGTCTTTTCCCATCTACTCTTAGCCAGCCACATTCATTTCCTCTTTCTAGATTTATAACCTCAAAATCTAGTTCCTCTAACCAATGCTGTAACATTCTATGGGTAATACCTGTGTAGTGAAAATCGAACTCATTGATCTGACCGCCATAAAAAATCTGACGCATAGCAAGGTCACATTCAAGAGTGTCTGTCCCAAGAACTTGTTGGCAAGCAAGAATAAAATCTGGTACCTCTACCCTAATAACGCCGCCGACCTTAACGATCCTACACCATTCAGCTAACACATTAAATGTATCTTTCCATGGAAAGTGCTCTAAACATTCTGAATTGAATACGAAATCAGCATGCTTATCTGGTAGATCAAGTTTTCTTGCATCACAAACGACATCTACTGGATGCTGTTTTCCACTTTCGTCAATTAGTGGAGTTTTATCAGCATCAACGTGAAGCCATTCAGGACCGAGCCAATGTCTGGTTCCTATGATTACATTAATACCGTTTGGATCTACTTCTGGTGTTATCAAATTATTCTCCCTCTATACATCGTTCCTCCACCATATGCTGCTCTTGGAACTTTATTCAAATCATATTCCCTTCCTTCTATAATAACCTGTTCTGGATTATCATTTATATTTGGAATGAATTGTTTATAAAATTCTTCTAAATAGAGAGCGTTAGGTGGCCAATCCTCATACCTTAAAACATTATCAGAATAATAATTAACTAAGTCTCCTGTAAAAATCTTACACCATTTATTTACCCAATTGATGATACCATTATTTATTCTCTCTTGGGCCTCTGGCGTCCTTGTGGCTGTTGCATTATGATGAATTTTAACATTATTATTGACAGCCATTTTACCACCAGCCATACGGAGGCGAGTTTGAAAATCTACTTCATCCTGATGCCCAAGGGAGGTGTCAAAGTAACCAACTCTTTGTTGCTCTGACCTACGAAGCATCCAGAAGCAACCTATTCCCCATAATACTTCTGTCCAACCATCTCTCTTAATTGGATAAGCTGTTCCGGTACCATGGCCAACGGGAAAGATCATTGAAATCTCTTTATGGGCATCTAAGGTTTCAATAAAAACTTCATTCCATCGACTAGTTAAAATCTTTGCGTCATTATCACAGTATGCAATATATTCAGACTCTGCCCAGTCAAAAAATATATTCATTGCCCCAGAGTAGCCAACATTTGTATCTAAATAATTGATAGTAAATCTACTATCCTCTTTCGCTACATTATCTAACATAACTTTAACCGAAGGATCTTGGGAATTATTATCAACAACGAGACATCTCCAATCACCACTGGTTCTCTGTCTTAGAGCCTCTATTGTTTTAATAAGTTCGCCAGGATTTTCATAACTTGCTATTCCAATATCTAAACTCATTTAATCCACCAACCTCCAACATTATCCTTGAAACCAAGGTCTTTCATTAGAGAATCCCATTCGTTAGCATATTTATTGTTAATAGATAAATGCATTGGAATACTATCGCCATGCTCTGCATCACCGATAGCAAAAGCATTCTGAGCCAGGAATCCACCAGAAGGTTTTAGCATATTGAAAACGGCTTTGGCCCACTCTTCAACGTTTACCAAATGTTCAAAAAAGTCTAAAGCAACAACCGCATCAAAATATTCTTTTTCAAATTCAGGTACCCAGTCAGAGCTAAGTATTTGAGGAATATCTGGATCTAAGAAGTGAACGTAGCCAGCATTTTTTCCACCTTCAAGATCATGATATGTAGGATTTAATCCAGCATTCTTAAGATCGAAAACTAGATCACCAATTCCATCACCTAGAGAAATAACGTTTGTCCAGTTATTTGCCTTACAGTGATTTACGATACCCTCACACATACCAGAGTAATTAAATCCCTCTTCTAAGTGATAGGCTGTAAGTTCAAAAATGTAAGCATCTGTTGTTCTATACCAGTTCAGTAAAGAATCAGAATCATCAACGTTAGTGTTTCTATCTTTGAAATCTTTAGCCACTAAAGCATGATTATGATGAAAACCTTTTGCTATTCTTTCATAAACTTCGTCGTAAGGAAGACCAAGAAAATTACTTATTTCTTCAGAACGTATTGCGATATCTCTCATTGTTTTTTTCTCCATTCAAAGTAACAGTTAAGTATTCCCTCAGAAAAGGGTGTTTCATATAAGCTTGCCCCAGGCTTCCAAGAACTATCTTTGGGACGTGCCGCAATACCCTCAAAAAATTCATGCGAAACTGGTTTAATATTAAAATTTCTGTACGTATCCCATGCACAATGACATGCCATAGTATATCTAGATATGGTAATTGGTTCACCAATATGAATAATACCAGTTGGTCGTTCTTGCGCTAGCTTCCATAGTATATTAGCAGCATCAACACTCCATAAAGGAGAAAAGAATCTATCATCAACTTGAATTTGAGATTCACCAGCCATCATTTTTTCTATAGGGTTGGCTCTTCCAATTGTCATATCTGGTCTAATCCCATAGACAAAAGTTAACCTAGCTACTAGAGAAGACTCCGAAAAAGAATATAAGATATCTTTCTCAGCGTTAGCTTTCTGTTGTCCATATTTATTTATAGGATTTGTTTTAGAGTGTGGAGAGTATGGGGCTTCATTACCAGAAAATACTGCTTGGGTAGATCCCTGAATAAAGAAAGCATTATTATCGGCTGCCCAAGAGGCCATTTTAACGGGAGCTATTTGGTTTAGATATTCAATACGATCTTCAAAATCTCCTTCAGCACTCTCTACTACATCAACCTCATTTACTCCAGATAGATTAACAATAACATCTGGGTTAACCCAATCAAAGAACTGCTGTATGTCTTCGTCTGAAGATATAGAAAATGGGACATAATCTCCATAACTTTCTCTTCTTGTAAAGATAGAGTTTGCGCCAAACGGATTATTACGAGCCATCTCTTGGCCAACTATCCCTCCTGCTCCCACAATTAAAGTTTTCATAGATAAACCTCTGGCTTAGTCCCTTCCCATTTTTCAAGTTTAGGCTGCTTTATTATTGATTGTATATGAGAATTATTATGTCCATGTTCAGATAAAGAAGAATATCTTTCATATTTAGCTTGTTTATCTTCGTCTCTAGCATAACCCAGGTGTAACATGGTTAGCCCGAAGTTTTGATTTGAAAGAGTCCCCTGTGAAACATATTGAGGTTCAGACCCACAACCCATTGGTTTCATCTGCCATGATCCATTTGGTTGATATTTAAAAAGTCTAGGTCCTCTAATAGTATTCCATAAACCATCTACTCTATAATAAAATTCGTTATCTTGAATTTTAAAAATTTCTGGGAAAGGAATTACAATTCCAACATGATTTTTCTTATTAGCATAAAAGATTGCTTTTTCTAAAGTTGCGTAAATATCTTTTTCTGCGACAAGAAATTCATCTGCATCAAAACTCAGTATCCAAGAGTCGGATTCTGGTTGCATCACTTTTTCAAATGCTCTCCATGCTGACCAACGAAACTTGCCTTCATGCTCAATAAAAGATGGGTTAGATTCTGGTCTTCTTACAACTCTACATCCTAAATCTAAAGCAATCTCAGCCGTTCTATCCGTACTTCTATCATCATAAATAAAAATCTGATTAACAAACTGTTGCATCCATAAAATACAAGATTCTAAATAGCGACCTTCTTCGTTTCGAACAACCATAGATCCATAAATCTTAGTCATGCTCTACTTCCTAGATATTCAATAGCATTTCTAAGTCTATTCAAGTCATCTCCAAAATTTCCAAGGCCCCAATTACAGGATTTACACAAAAGACCTCTTACACATTCTCCGCAAGATTTTAGACCAGGGCAGCAACTATGATCATGATCGATACACCACTGATTATAACGACCCCCTGGCTCATCAGTCTCACAAATAGCACAACAATTATTTTGACTTTCTAAAAGTCTTTCAAAATCTTCTTGTGTTAATTTATAATTTTTTCTTATAGCCGTCCATCTATACATCTCCGGATTAGCGGCTCTATGCTCTCGCTGTTCTTTATTATGTTTTTCTTTTTCTTCGGGAGTTCTATTTGCATAAATGCCTTTCAGTCTTTTCTTGGAACATTCTCTACAATCAGACTGGTAACCCGACTTAGTTTTTTTATGTCTATTAAATTCTATTGGATCTTTTAGTAAGTTACAAGTATTGCATTTAATCACAAGAAATCCCATGTTTAGAACAAAATTGTCTAAAATATTTTTGCCCATATTTAAAATTTTCATCTTGGGAACCATGGGGACTTGATTGATGCCACTCATGTATCATCTCAGCGGTTCCAAGATATACACATTTATAACCATGACCAGAAATATGATAACTATATAAAGTCTCTTCAAAGAAATGGGGGAATGGTGGGAATGCGCCTTTTGCTTCTGGGAATTCTGATTTAAAAATAGAACAATTTTGCATTTCATTCCAGATAGATCTTTTCGTAAAATATGCTGAGCCAGAAACGGTTACGGCCTCTCTTACATCACGACAACTATCAATATTGTTTCCACCAAATTGTCTATGTTCTGGCTTATCAAGAGTACCAAAAATTCCACCATGGGTAACCTTGCCATTAGACGAATATTGAAGTGGTCCAACAACTGCTACGTCATCATTATTTTTTAGATAATCAATGCATAAATCTATACAATTATCATTAATAAAAGTCATATCATTATTAAATAAAACCACATAAGGATTATCGTTTAATCCGACACCAAAGTTACAAGATCGAGCGTAACCAAGATTTTGCTCCATGATATAAAAAAGAACACCAGGATATTCCCTCTTTAACCGATACGCCATGCCATAGTCGCCTTCATTATCTATGACCGTCAATGTATAGTAGCTAGATGGTTCATATTGAAAAAAAGAATCTAAAAACTGTTTTGTTAAATCATATCTTTTATAGTTGACAACCACTATATCAATTGCATCTACCATCTTAACCTCTTATCTATTCTTGCTATCCACTCTTCAGACATGATATGTTTACTCGGCGCCCTGCCATCACAACCCAATCTAGCACCCATTCTTGCAGCATTGGCAGACCAACCCAAATCTTCTCCGTGCCTATGATATTCATAAGGAATATGATAAGCTACCGGGGACATTAATTTTATTGCCATTAAAATATCAACCTGATGTGTGCCGGGATTAACAATTCTTTTATACGAAGAATAGTTTTTATCTGAACGATGCTCGGGAATCCACTTACCAATATTTGTGCAATTTTTATCTACTGGATCTAACCAAGTAAGACCGCCAACGGCTGCATAATCTCCCTCAGTCAAAGTCTCATACATATTTCTTATAGCATCCTGATGAATAAGAATGTCCGAATCTAGGCTTAGAAATAGATCAGGTGCTTCTATTTGAACGTTATTGAGAAGTATGTTTCTTAGAGAGGTCATATGATGAAACCTGTCAGGGTTACCCCAAGATCGATTTTCATTCAAAGGAGGTTCCGAAACATAACAGATAATTGTTCTTTTCCAACTATTTAAAAGATCTATTGTATCTTTATCATCATCCCCAACAACAAATAAATATTCTAAATCCCAATTACCTGGGGTAGCATTCTCAACATGGTCTCTCCATTTTTCTAAAATCCATGTTCTATTTCTTGTTGGGCAACCAACTATCAGCTTCATGTATCACCCCAGTTTATTTTTTCAAAAACAGATTTATTAACCTGCGGCAGATCTATCTTTTCTATACCGAAATAATCTAGTCCCATCATTCTTAACCAATAGGCATCAACCTGATTATCGTCAGGTAATTTAATACCAAATCTTTCATATAGAGCTATAGCCATATCAACTTTATTTGCATTACCTTTACCCGTCGCATATTTTTTTAATGAAGCTGGTGTAACCAATATATACTTCTTTTTATTTTCAAGAAGTGTTGCCCTCACTACTCCATGCACCATACCCGTAACACCAGCACCGTGAGCGTGAGTTGGAAGATCTTCTATAATATAAATATCAGCATCAAGATTATCTAATATAGCAATTTTAATAAGAACTAATCGCTCATCTCCAAGCACGCTTTTGCCGCCAACGGTATAAGTTTCTCCATTAGAGGCACAAATACCAGTGGCGGTAATTGATAAATCTAATCCGACTACCCTACTCTTCTTCATTGGCGTCTTGCTCAAATTTAAACAAATCTGCTAATGGAATTAACCCTATACCAAAAAAATCTGTGGATGGCTCTTCGAAAGCATCCCAAGCTTTTGTTGACACAAAAGATTCTAATCTAAATTTAATTTCAGCCTGATTATCTACACAGGCTCTTCTTAACTGATCAAGATCAGCAAACTGTTTAGGTGAGTTAATAACCATGTCGTAATCAAAAACATAAAAACCAATTGAATCTAATACGTTTGTTAGATTATTTATAACTGCAACAAGAAGATCTTTTGATTCCATAAGTGAATGGGAGGGTTGCCCCTCCCATTTTTCATTCACTCTGTTGAATCAGCAGAGGGGCCAATGCCAACCTCTGGTGCTAGATTGCCAGCGCCGATAGGCTTCCAAACACCATAGTATGAAGCAATAGTTACTACCATTGTTCCAATCCATGTAGTCACCATTTCAGTGGTAAGTAATCCGGCATTTGCATCCGCCTGACTAATCAGTGTAGCTACACCAGTTAGAACAAGCATAAGCAATGTTTTAATTTGTGTTGATAGTGTAGACTTGGTTACTAGACCAACTACTAGTGGTAGTAAAAACGCCACAATTGGTAGCCAAGGCTGCACTACTGCAATAACTTCAACCATTGATTATATCTCCTTTTGTTAGCCCTTGGGCTTCATATTGTTTTCTATAGTATGCTTGGTGCCATCGTCTTAGCATCAAGAGTTTATTATAGGTTTCTTTATTCCATTCAATTTCGTCAGGACGTTTTACCATCCTCCATTTTTTACCTTCTTTTTCTATCCAACCTAAATCAGCAATATCTACCATAAAATAATTTAGAGCTTCTCTGCTCATTTCAATTGCTTCAGCTAATTCACGTTGTGTATATAATATTACCATATTTCTATCTACGTTGTCAAATAGATATTGATATAGTTGTTTTGGGTCATAGCCTCTTTGACCCGTTACGCTTTCTTCCGGTTCCAATAAATCTAAATATGGAGAAAGTTTTCTAGACGCCACTTAATTCCTTTCCATATGCCGCATATGCTTCACTAAAATCTCCGGTCAAATTGTTCTTACTATATTCAACGACTTCTCTTTCAAAAAAGTTAGAGAATGTTTTACCCATCATTGAGTCAATCCAGTCTAATGGGTTGTCTTTTACATGCCAATTCTTTTTGAATCCTAACTGATTAAGACGATAATCTGTGACATATCGAACATATTTTTTAACATCTTCTTTGTCTAGGTTAGATACACCACCTAATTTAAATGCTCTATCAATGAAACTATCCTCTAGCTTAACCAAAGTACGGGCAGTTTCATATATTTCTTTTTTGAACTCGTCGTTAACAATGCTTGGGTGTTCGTCTAAGAACTCTCTGAAGAGAGCACAGTTTCCTTCAATGTGGATGCTTTCATCTATCATGCTCCATCTAACAATATCGCACATTCCAGGTAGTTTACCGAGACGATCGAAATTGAGTAAGACAGCAAAACTAGCGAATAGGTTAACCCCTTCTATCATTGTTTGCTTAGCTAAATAAACCGCAAAATCATGGTAAGATTTACCTATTTGCTCTACCATGAATTCGTGTTTTTCTTTCATTTCGTGATAATCCATGAACTCCCAGTAGAAATCTTCACCAAAGCCAAGAGTGTCAGATAGAAGAGCATATGCTCGCTGATGAGTTCCTTCCCGAGCAGCAAAAGAACCCATCATATTACGAGCTTCATTATTCTTGATTACAGGGATAAGCTTATCAAAATAAGCTTGTCCAACGTTCACATCACTTTGAGTAAAAAGTCTGAGGATATTACTCACTAAAGCTTTTTCTTCGTCTGTAATTTTACCGTTTTTCCACTGTGTTACGTCTGCACCTAACTTGGCATCATGTTCTGTCCAGTGAACTTTTTCATGGCGGCCAGTTATATCGATAAAATTGTGATAAGTTGGGGTGTATACCTTATTGTACTTAGTCAAGCTCATTGTTTAGCTTTCTAATCTCATATAGTGTTGGCAGTTTAACCTGAGCAACTTTGGCATTCGTCCCCAGCCCAGTCGGTGATAGTTTTTCTTTCAATTTCTTTAACCACGTCAGCATTAATTCCTCTTTCCATTCTCGAATAGTATAGCGTTTTTAAATAAGGTGCAGTCATTGCCTTTAGATGCACAGAGTTGAAGTAGTTACGATCAACTCCTGCCGGGAAGAAAAGATTAAAGCTTTGTGCTTGACATATATATTGCTGCCGAGCATCAGCCTGTTCAACTAACCAATGTTGGTCAATCTCAAAAGCTGTTTTGAACACATTCTTTTCTTCAACAGTAAGATAATCTAAATGCTGCACAGAACCATCATGTGAAATAATATCTTTCCATTGACGATCAAGCCATTCGTCTCTCTCGGCTTCATCTAATGTTGAAGCTATATTTTCTAAAACCTTTTCAAGGTAAGGATTCTTTACCATGAAAGTTCCTGCTCTTGTTGAATGGGAGTAGGTGTTGCCACTGATTGGCTCTATGGCTGGAGAGGTTCCTAGAATAATAGCATTGTTTGAATTTGGGGCTATAGCTAACAAATGACTATTGCGGCGGCCAGAGCCAATCATATCATTGGGTTCACCTCGGAGGACGGCAAGTTTTTCTGTCTGCTCAACTGCCTGCTGTTTTATATTAGAAAACATAATGTGTGTTTGTTGGATAGCCGAACCAAAGCCGCCACCTTCCATACTAATACCCTTAGACTGAAGATAGTAATGCCAGCCCATCGTACCAATACCAATAGCCCGCTCCTGCAAAGCAGAATATCTAGCCTTGTCCAAAGCCGCAGGCGCTTTCTCAATAAAATATTGAATAACATTATCAAGATAAGTTACCAAATCGGCAACTAAAGTAGTATCGGCCCACTCGTCATACTTTTCAAGATTCAAAGAACTTAGACAGCAAACAAAAGTTCTTTCCTCACTAGTTGGCAAAGTTATCTCTGAGCATAAATTCGACCCATTAACTCGTAAACCCTTTTTCTTTTGAGAATCAGGGAGAGCACGATTAGCAGTATCAATCTTCAAAAGATAAGGTTCACCAGTCAAAGCACGAACCTCTAAAATTTCTTCCCAAAGTTCACGGGCACGAACGGTTTCACGAACCTCACCAGAATGAGGGCACACCAAATTAAACTCTGAGTCAGAAAGAACTGCTTCAATAAACGCGTCGGTAATATTTACTGCGGAATGGAACTGCTTACGATTATCAGACTTACGAGCAGAATCCCCACCAGAAGGCACTCGGAACCGTATGTGTTCAACAATGTCTGGGTGTGACACGTCCATATAGTATGCACACGCTCCACGTCTATTCTTAGACTGTTGATAATATCCAATGAGACCATCCATAGTTTTCATATAAGGAATAGGACCAGGAGCTTTATCTGAAGTGGCACGAATACCATTATGCAAACCAACACCACCACCAGCAACAGAAAGACCAGCTAACTCTGCATTGGCATTCATCTGACCGACAATAGTATCTGGAATCCACATTGAATAACACGATATGGGCATGGCACTAGTATCTTCACCATTAAAATAATTCGTTACATAAGATGTATCGTCGTTAATATCAAACCATTCGCTCCACACACGATCATCAGGCTCTTTCCAAGAACCCTTAGGAGCATTACTTAAAATAGGAGAAGCAAACATAAACCATCCATTCCAAGCAGCATCATAAATACGTTGAGCCAAATCATAATCACCAAAACAAAAGGCTTCAGCCGCCCGAGCTAGCGCATCATCAAAAGTTTCCCCCTCCTTCAAATAAAATCCATCTAACAAAGCGGAAGAAAAAGCATTAATATACTCTGGATTACTACCCTTTTGAACAATTCTTTTCCCCATAATCAACCTTTCATCAGAATAAAGAGTGTAATAGATATTACGTCAAACAACTCCAAATTCCTCTCTCAACTTATCCAAAGCATTTTCATAGATTTTCGCTATCTTTACAGGCTTCACATCTAACATGTTAGCAATATCTTCAAACGAAAAATTCTCATAAATAGCCAAAAACAAAACAATCGACTCATGTTCTTCCAACAAAAACATTTTCCGTTCAATCATGATAGCAAGCTCAGAAACATCATGCCTGAAACCAAGATCAACCGAAGAAGAATCAGGCAAAACCTCCTCCAAAGAAAAAAACTCATGCTCAGACTGAGACATATACTCATCAATATTGATAGCATGAGACGCATGATACTGAGCATCAACCCTACGAACCTCATCAACGCCCCAACCAAGACGCTCAGCAACCTCATACTCAGAAGGCTCGCGCCGCAACTCCTGAACCATATCCTCCTGAGTCAACTGCAAATTCTTAAACTTCAAACGAGAATAACGAGAAACCCAATCATAATCACGCAACCTATCCGAAATCTCACCACGAATCCTATTCGACGCATACGTCTCAAACTTCCAACCCCGCTCAGGATCAAACTTTTCAATGGCATCAACAAGACCAAAAAAGCCATCATTCAACAAATCACCAATCTCAATCTGAGCAGGCAACTTAGCTTTAGTATTCGAAGCAATCACCTCAACCAAAGGCAAATAAGCCTCCAATAAACCATTAAACGCCTCAACATCAGACCGGTCACCAAAAAATCTATCCCAAAGAGACTGCTTCTCTTCATCAGAATAAACCCTTTTATTCTTTAAAATTGCCATTGAACTCCTTTCGAACTATAAGTAATATTATAGCATATAAAGAGTCATAAATCAAGTTTGATGAATAGAGCAATACATGCTATCTTTTAATTTTCTGTTTTTGCAAAGATCACCTGATTTAGTACGACCATGACATAAGATAAGCGCCCTTTGTTTTCTTTGAGCTAATAATTTTTGGGTAGGTGATAATTCCCTTAAGCCAAAGGATTCATAATCTTTTGAAATAGCTTGTTTAACTACAACCTCAGATTCTGATTGTTTTCTTGATAATCTGTTTGTATCCAAACTAGATTTACCTTGAGATAATTTCCAACGCTTATATTTGTTATTCATCAACACTCTCCGTGAGATTGGGCAGACTACACCGCACTGATATTTTTACTGAACTAGTTCCAATACCATAAGAAAAAACAAGTTTTTCCTTATTTTAAAAAAGAACTTAACAATGAATATTAAAAAAATAAATAAACACTTGTTAATCAGTCACTGTCCTTATTGGCGGCTACGCTCACTTCGTTCGCTCGCTACGCCTATCGGTCTAAGGAAGAACTTACGAGTTGATAGCTTAGCACATAAAAAAACGTTTGTCAAGTCATTATTTCTATTTATCTTTCAGCTATATTTTATATAGTAATCACCGACCTTAAAAGCGACGGTAATGTAGAAATTTGATTTTAGATTTTTGACATTTGGAAGCTATATAGATTTGACTTCAGTTAAAAACACTGATATAATAGAAACCGGTCGTTTTATAAATTACAGCGACGTTTGTAAGGAAACTACATTAACAAACCAAAGGAGATTCTGTTGGCAGAATATACAATGTCTGATTACCCAGACAAAGATCTTTTAGAAAAACTCTGGAAATCAGGAATGCGAGCCAAAGAAATTGGTCAGTATCTACAGGACAATGGACTGCCTTCAGTATCACATGCAGCTTTAGCTAAATATGGCCAGCGCTGGTGGAATAAAGAAGCGAAAAAAGGCAAACAAGCAGTAGAGAATTTCAAGAAAATTTCTGAAATAGAAGAAGTAGTTGATAGTATCAAGACATCATATATAGGTGATGTTTCTAGAATCTCTATTTCTAAAAGCGGATTTGCTATCTCTGTTACTCCTAAATCAGAATTAGATAACATAGATGAAATCGCTGAATTACCTAGATTCAATTCTAAGGCCGCTAGAAAGCGCTCTAAGAAGAGTAAAGAGGAAAATGGTCCAGCTACGCACATCATTATCCCGGACACTCAGATCGAACCAGGGAGAGATTGGAGACATATCATATGGGCTGCACAGTTTATCAATGATCATTATCATCTGACCCAGAATCTAAAAGTGATTCATTTAGGTGATCATTGGAACATGGGATCTTTATCTTCTTATGATAAAGGCAAAGGCGCTATGGAAGGAAGAAGATACTTAGCTGACATAGCTTCTGGTAATGAAGCGTTCGAACCACTCACAAGACTACCCGAGCAATCAGAGAATCATTTCCTCATGGGTAATCATGATCAAGCTAGAATTGATAGAGCCGCCGAATCAGACATTCAGCTAGAAGGATTAATTACGACCGATCACATGCTGACCCCAGGCTGGATTCGTCATGGTTTTCTAGATCCAGTGGAACTTGATGGAATAAGTTACTCACATTATTGGTATAATCCAAATACTGGTAAATCATATGGTGATAATGTAGAGTCTCGACTTAAAACCTTAGGAAGATCCTTTGTCCAAGGTCATCAGCAAGGTCTTAAATTTGCTAATAGATATGTAAATGGTATTCAACAGATCGGTATTATAGCTGGCTCATTTTATCTTCATGAAGAAAATTATATGGGACCACAAGGTACTGGATACTGGCGAGGGATTGTTGTTCTCAATAATGTTGAAAACGGACAAGCAGATCCAGAGTTTATTTCGATTGATCAACTATGCAGAATGTATGAGGGCGTAAGTTTAGATGAATATCGCAGCGAAGGATAATAGTCTGGTAAAGAGCTTTTTTCTTTATAGAACAAATGGATATTGGTGGGCCTGTTTCGAGGATGATAATGGCGACCCAATGATTCATAATATAGATCTCATAACGCCAGATTGTGTGTATAGGAGAATACAGCCAACAAAATGGGCGAGGGTAACCAGTCTTACGAAATTTGGCGCAAGAAGACTTGTGAAGAAGTTTCTAGCTGGGAAGATCAAGGACTTTGAATGGCGCCAAAGACCATTGCCGTAATATAGAGTAGATACATAACTCTACTCAAAGGGGTCCACCATGGAAGAAGACTTTGATTTTGGAATAGAAGTGATCACCATCATTCTAGATCCAACCGAAATGGCCCCACGTATCGACCTCGGGAAAATACCTCCACATATAGCTTTAGCAATATTTAATAAAGCAGCTGAAGCACTAGAGGCTTCGCTGCCATATCCAACCATCAAATATGATGACGTTATTATTGCTACCGATATGTATTCTGGAGAAGATTTTGATGATGACTAGAATAACAATCTAGACACAATCCAGGAACTTTAGAAGGAGCATACTCTACTTCACCGCATTCAGCGCAGCCATCCTGCTCTTCTTCCCAATCTTTTTCCTTAGCCACTATCTTACTTTCAAATCACTAAAAGGCAAAACACCTTTTGGTGTTTCTATCGCGTACCGAAAACCATGTTTGGCATACACTGGTAACTCATAGCCAGCCTCAAAAGAAGCAACATCCAAAAGATGACCTTTTTCATCGTACCAAGCTATATCGAGATCAAATTGCATCTCGGCCATAGTAAAAGGCCGGTAAGAAGTTGAGTCATAATAGAACATCATACCGTCAGTATCAAGGGAAGATAAATGAGCTAAACCCCTTGATCTTTGCTCCTGACTATTCGCAATGTAGAGTTCCAAAATATGACCGCTAGAAAACTCTACGTCTAAAACATTTAGGCTCGCCAAAAATCTGGCCGAGTCCGTAACATTCTCTAGAGCTTCAGCGAATTCCCTGATATGCAACTTGACTTCCTTTCATCCTTTTGCTATAATAAATATCGTCTTAAATAACAAGGAGTTGAAAATGGGAAAAAGTAAAAAAAGAACAAAGACAGGTGAATACGAAATCTCACCAGATATTCGACGCATCATCCCACTGAAAAATAATTACTGCTACATCAGCGATCAAAACGGTAGGCTTCATCATCTCAAAAGAGATTCGGAAGCAGCAGTTATTCTCTTACGTTCACTTAACGAAGAAACGGGTGGACGCATTGCGCGTCAACTAGAAGAATTAGGTTGGGAAGAAACATTAAAGGAACTTACTGTTGACAATCAAAGCTGACGTCGTACAATGAAATCTTGTCAAAAATGCTTACAATTACTACCAATAGATGATTTTGGAAAAAGATCTGACTCCGACAAACCACAATCTTATTGTCTTGCTTGTAGGAATGTGATTTCTAGAGAATTTCGTGCCAAACAATCTATGGATGGACAGAGAAAATACTGCAAAGAATGTAAAAAATGGAAAATGAAATTTAGATTCCAGCCAAAAAGTGATGGTAGATTAAATACTTATTGTAAAATTTGTATGTTTAATCTTATTAAGGCCGGCAAGATAAGACAATCTATGTTATGGGGTGGAGGTAAAATTTGTATTGATTGCAGAACTGTTAAATCTCTGGATCTTTTTCCAAATGGTAGGGGGTATGGAAATAAACAAGCATACTGTATTGATTGCATTAAATTGCGCTCTCAAAAGACATACATTGAGGAAAAGGAAATTTATCATGAAAGAACCAGGAGGTGGCGAGCCGAGAACCCCGAAGCCAATAAATCAATATCTAGGCTATCGCAATATAAACGCCGTGCAACCATAACTGCAAATAATGATAATACGGTTACTGATGATTTTTTAATCGCCGTTTATACCACGGAAATTTGCGTTTGGTGTCATCAATATACTGAAAAGAAGGAGAGAACTTTGGAACATATTATTCCATTGTCACGAGGCGGTTATCATTCTATATTTAATATAGAAATGGCTTGTCGTTCATGTAATAGCTCAAAAACAAATAAAACTCTTCAAGAATGGGCCGATTTTAAAAAGCTTAAAGGAGACAGTATTAATGCAGATAGAGTTTAGAGATTTTTTAACAGTGAAGTTGATTGATACCTGTGGATCAGATGGTTCTGTTATAGCCGCAGCCAGAGTTTCGACTGAAGGTGAGTATTCAATAGACTACCTAAAAAATGGAGAAGGCGCTGGTTTAATTAATTTCTTGATGAAAAATAGACATGGAAGTCCTTTTGAGCATAACTCAATAACTTTTTTTATAAAAGCTCCTATATTTGTCTTTAGAGAGTTCCAAAGACATCGTATTGGTTGGAGTTACAATGAGGAAAGTGGAAGATACACCGAATTAGATCCGGTTTTCTATATCCCAAAAGAAAATAGAAATCTTGTTCAGATTGGTAAAACGGGTGAATACAAATTTATAGAAGGCAATAAAGAACAGTATAGTATCATGAGTGAAGGACACAAAAAAGTATGTGAAATTTCATATGCAAACTATTTAAATCAATTAAATAATGGTATATGCAAAGAAGTCGCTAGAATGAGCTTGCCATTAAATATATATTCTTCAATGTATGCAACATGTAACACTAGATCGTTAATGTCTTTTCTTGGTTTAAGAGTTAATTATGATAATGCGAAGTTTAGATCAACGCCAATGTTTGAAATTGAACAAGTGGGTTTATGTTTTGAAAATTTTATGTCTGATCTTTTCCCGCTTGTTCATGCTGCTTTTGTTGATAATGGATATGTTGCCCCCTAATTTCACTGGAGAAGATAATGAAACGTTTACACTTATTGACATTACCACACACCTCAACGACCGATGAATACAGCCTCTGCGCTTACACGAGTAAATGTAAGCGCTTTGCTAACATGATGATGGGTATCGGATATGAGGTTATCCTTTATGGGGGACCAGAAAATGAAGCCGATGTTACCAAACATGTCATTGTCGCATCTAAGGATGATCAGCACAAGTGGTTCGGTGATCATGATTATAAAACTAAGTTCTTTAACATCACATGGAATCCAAACGATGAACATTGGGTAACGACTAATGAACGGGCAGTAAAAGCAATTTCTGAAAACATAAAAGGTAACAATGAAGATATTATTTGCATAACGGCTGGCTTATGTCAGGAAATGGTAGCTAGAGCCTATCCTAATTTACCAAGCGTAGAATGGACCATCGGATATACAGGTGTGTTTGCCAACTTTAAGGTTTTTGAATCATATTCTCATATGCATTGGGTCTACGGTAATATGGGCACTGATAACGGTGGATTCTATGACTGCGTTATTCCTAACTATTTCGATATGAATGATTTTAATCTTCAGATAGAAAAAGAAGACTACTATCTATTCATAGGCAGACTTATTCAGCGTAAAGGGGCCGAAATAGCCGTTGAAGCAACCCGTAGGCTTGGTAAAAAACTTATCATGGCTGGTCAAGGGGTAGTTGAAAAAGGTGAAGGTTATATTGTTGCGGAAGATGGAATGCGCTACGAAGGCGATCATATTGAACACATAGGCTCTGTAGGCCCCTCTGAGCGTTCTAAATTAATGGGCGGCGCCATTGCCACATTTGTTCCAACGACCTATATAGAGCCATTTGGAGGGGTCTCAGTGGAATCAATGTTCTGCGGCACACCGGTCATAGCGTCCGACTTCGGAGCATTCACAGAAACAATTTTACCTGATATTTCGGGGTTCAGATTTAGAACAATCGGAGAAGCAACAAAAGCAGCAGAATATGCTTCTTATCTCAATCCAGTTGATGTGAGAAGATATGCCGTTAATAATTTTTCTACAGATGTTGTAAAATGGAAATACGATAACTATTTTCAACAACTTTTAGATCTACATAATGGTGGTGGATTCTATTCGGACTGGTCGGGGAACCTATCGGTAAGATATGGTATAAGGACAAACTATTGAGAATAACCGATTCTGAAGAGCAACCAGGAAAACCAAAAGTATACGAGATAATAGTAAGAAGCCTCACACCAAGAAAAGGTGGAGGCTTCACTGTTAGATATGAACATGTTATTAAAAAAGAAGGATGGGAGGAATTCTTTTCCGAAGAATAATTATGTTTCTATAGCCGTTACAAAATCACTTAGTCTGATACTAAACTTGGAAATATTAGTTGACTGCCACTGAGAACCCGGCTGAACAGCAAATCCATTAGTTCCACCACGATCAATTACAATTGCCCCATATGTACGCAGAGATTCAGCAATTAATTTACATTCTCCACCAAGGGCAATCATTTTCTGATAAGAGTCTGATGACTCAGGCAGCATTACAAGTGAACCAGCCTTGATGCCAATTCCCTTCAGATCACCGTCAGCGCCCTCATAATTAGTAACAGTAAGAGCTAATCTATGTGGGTCCTCTTTAGACCAGGGGGTCCACACATATGGATGAGCGGCGATTCTAGACGCAGTAGAATACTTGCCATCAACAAGATTTCCATCAATAAAACGCCCCCAACCTAAAGCATTATTCGTAAGAGCAGAATTAGGGTCAACAAAAGGATCAAGCTGAATCATCTCATGAAATACCTTGCCAGTAGCACTAGGTTCACGAACAATGCAGTGCTTGTCGTACATCGGAACAGGATGCCCAGTTACCCAGTACCAGCCTGATTTAGGCAGAGGGAGTTTAGCAAAGAACTTGTAACCATATTCTTTGTAGCCCCAAGAAATAGTTCTCTGAGATTCTGTCCCCCATTGCATAGGCCGTCCAACCATGACACCATCAACCATTGGTTTACCACGGTGAGCATTAACCAATTGATCTTTTTGAAAATCGGGTAGATTTATAGTATCGCCAGCTGTAACAACCTTTTTAATCCGAGGCGGATCAACATTTTCAGCTGGCGGAACGGTCCAATATTGATAATTCGTTAATTTATCTGCCGTTTTCGTCCCAAATACTGATTTAAGAAATTTATACCAATTCATTCTTTATCCTTCCAATACGCTAGAAACTAACTCTGCAATAGGTGATCTTTCACTTTTGCGTAAAGTGATATGAGCAAAAAGCTCGCTTCCGGATAATTTACTTACGACAGCAGAAATACCGTCATATTTACCCACCCTTAAATTATCTCTTTGCCCAACATCATGAGTCATTACAACTTTAGCGTTATGTCCAAGTCGACTCAGTGCAGTTAACAATACCATCTCAGACAAATTTTGCGCCTCATCAATAATAACAAAGTTATTTGTTAAAGTTCTACCTCTTATATAAGTTAACGGCAGGACCTCAAGTAACTCTTCTTCGATTACTTGTTCGATAACTTCTGGTCCACAGAATGCTTCAAGCGCGTCGTAGACAGCAGCGGTCCATGGTTCCATCTTTTCCTCAGCAGTTCCTGGCAAGAAACCGATATCCTGTCCCCCCACCGCGTACAATGGTCTAAAGACCGTAACTTTATTTTTAGATCTACGCTCAATAACCTCTTCAAGTCCGGCAGCGATCGCAAGAATTGATTTTCCTGTGCCAGCTTTTCCGGCCAAACTAACAATTCCCACCGAACTATCACATAAAGCATCAATAGCGACTCTTTGTTCAGCACTGCGCCCCCTTACATCGAAAATACTTTTCTCTCTAATAAGAGAAACAAAACCATCCCGTCTAAATCTACCCAAAGCAGACTTGCTACCACTTTTTAAAATAAAACCAGTATTCACAGGATATTTTATGGCAGAATCAATATATGCATATCCCCTATCATAAATATCTTCTATAGTATAATCATCTACTTCTAGTTCTACTATACCAGACCAATTCACATCCACAAGAGAAGTTTCATAATCAGATGCATGGATACCAGCAATAGAAGCTTTCAATCTTAATGGTAAATCTTTACTTAAAAGAGTCACATCATAATCTTTATTTAAATTAGAAGCAACAGCTAAAATTCTGTTATCATTTTGCTCGACTCTTAAAACATCTGGTAGGGAAGAATCATCAATGTTATTGAGTTCAATTTTAATAGAACCCCCCTTACCTGTTTGAACAGTTTCGGTAAGGTTATAATGCTTTCGATATTCTTCTAAATCTCTGAGAGCACATCGTGCCGGGAATCCCAACTCAGGGTGATGACGTTTTTCTTCTAGCTCAATGACCACTGTAAGGGGTAGAATAATATCTTTATTACTTAACCTCTCTAAGCATTTCGGGTCCGATAAGATAACTGAAGTATCAACAACATACAACAAGAGCATCCCCTCTCAGTCAAAATAGGTTTTCTGAGATATATAACGCCAGAGGCTTGACAACCAGATGATTTTACGGTAAAATCATATCTAAAGTTAACTTAATAGGAGAATATATAATGTATAATCTTAATAACGGTATAGATGAATCCACAATAGGCGGCGGCATCATCCGTTACCACCGAGCCGAGTGGGACCCCGACGGCAAGCGCAACCCCGACTGCGAGTGGCTCGTCTGGTTCACCGACGACCCCACGCGGTTCCGAGGCTTCACCGCCGCTGAGGGTGAGGCGATGGGCCTGACACCCCCACCGGCACCGCTCGTCGTCACCTGCAACGGACACCGCGTCGAGCTGAGCGACGAAGAAGCCGAGTGGTACGCCACGGACTGGGAAGGCACAGTCGACCGCTCGCCGCACGGTAGCTGTGCCACGAAGCTCGCTCGTCTGTTGCGGGATGCCCGTCAGGACCCCCAGCCCACCGCCGACAGCGAGCCGTGGCCGTGGGGCGACGAGGGCTTCATGTGCCCGAAGATGGTCCGAGAGACCCTGTGCGTGGCCCAGGCGTACCCCTTCGAAGCGGTGGCAACGATGACCTGGGCCTGCGAGGAGTGCGGATGGGAGTGGCCGTATCGCGGCGAAGAGGCGTGGGCATGGGCGGAGTGCGACAGCTGCGGCGGGCGGCTGGTCGAGCAAGACGCTGAGCGGGCTGCTCGTGTCTCGGCCGAAACCGAAGCACGACAACTGCGGGCGGTTGCTGAACCGATCTGCGGCAACGAGATCGTGACTCGTGAGCACGAGGGGACGGCAGCGGAGATCGTCATGTGCCAGCGGCGCAACGGCCCCTGCCCCTACCGCAAAGCTGACGGCTCGCTCGGCGGGCTGCGGAGCGTCGGCGGGTGTGCTGTGACCGAGGGGGCCGAGGACCGATGAGCAACGACGACAAGTGCCCGTGCGTCGATGGGCTGCCCGGCCCCTGCACGCTCTGTGGAGCGCCTGCTGACGGCGTGTGTGAGATCGACACGCTCGTCGGATGGAAGCACCGGGCGCAGCGGGCCGAAGCCGAAGCACGACAACTACGGGAAGCGATCACGTCCGCACCCGGAGAGCTACGCAATGCGGCACTGTCGGTGGCCCGTGACGGCAATGTCGACACGGTGAGCGCCGAGCGGTGGATCACATGGTTCACGCACCTCCACGCTGCCGTTGCCGCGCGGGACTTCGGCACGGGGGCCCGAGGAGAATTGTGATGGCTGACCGCCCCGACCACGACCTCGCCGACCGACCCATCGAGGTGCTGGCTGAACTGCTGCACCACCGGGCCACGCAGAACGCCATCGTCCGCAGCTACGGCATCATGCCGTCCAGTCGCCCCGAGGATGACGACCTCGACCGTGCTGCTGCTGTCCGGTTGCGCCAGCTCACCGACG
>JACCDG011603023.1_pt1 | contig 36857 bp, 60 predicted proteins | sample 7442471 | NCBI WGS metagenome assembly JACCDG01 (sample SAMN15323444, study PRJNA562643) | freshwater metagenome | isolation source: river surface water | place: USA:Blue River Watershed | collected 2017-08-17 | reverse complement strand
TAAGGCTCAGATGAGATGGGCTGAAACGCAGAAGCAAGAGGTTACTGGGGCTAATGGTGGCGCACAGGAAATGATCGTCCGATGGGGCGGGAAGGCTAAAGATGAAGTACAAGATGATTAACTGCCCAATGTGCAGTGCGTTCTTAGTCAATGGCAAATGCCTGAACTGCGGATACGTTAAGTGACAGAGATTGTCATTCCTTACGAGCCGAGAGATCAGCAGCTAGAGATACATGATGCGATTGAGCAGCATCGTTTTACTGTGGTGGTTGCCCATCGTCGCATGGGAAAGACTGTTTCGGCTATCAACCACCTTATCAAGTCCGCTATCGAGTGCGACAAGCCAGACCCACGATTTGCCTACATTGCGCCTACTTACGGACAAGCCAAGCGAGTAGCGTGGGATTACCTTCAGAAGTACACCAGATCACTAGGAGCTACCTACAATGTCTCTGAGTTACGTGCTGATTTTTATGGGCGCAGGGTTAGTCTATATGGGTCTGATAATCCTGACAGTCTTAGGGGGCAGTATTTTGATGGCGTGGTTATCGACGAAGTTGGCGATCAGAACCCACGTATTTGGAACGAAATCGTCCGACCTGCTCTTGCCGACCGTATTGGGTGGGCTTGTTTCATTGGCACTCCTAAAGGTAATAACCATTTCGCTGAGCTAGCAGACAGGGCTAAGACTGAGGAAGGCTGGCGATTCCTAGAGTTCAAGGCTAGCCAGACAGGGGTTTTACCGGACGCAGAGCTTAAAGCAGCCTATCGAGAGATGGGCGAGGATCGGTATAACCAAGAGTTCGAGTGTTCCTTTAACGCAGCAGTCGAAGGGTCTTACTATGGCAAAATTATTAACGACCTTGAAAGGGATAGCCATATTACTGACTTTCCTCGCGATGATTTGTGCCGTAGCTTTACTGCATGGGATATTGGAATGGGTGACAGTACGGCTATATGGGTTGCTCAACTGGCTGGAAAAGAGATTAGATTACTCGATTTCGTCGAAAATCATGGACAGGGATTAGATTGGTACGTCAACTGGCTACGAGAGAACGATTACGAGGGATTCAGCCATATCCTGCCCCATGACGTACAGGTAAGGGAATTAGGCACAGGCAAGAGCCGCAAGGAAGTCTTAGAGGAAGCAGGGCTATCGATAACGGTTGCGCCTAGATTGCCTGTCGCTGATGGAATACAAGCTGTCAGGAGATTGCTGCCTCGGTGCTGGTTCCATCCGAGGGTTAAGCAGGGGCTAGATGCGCTGAGAAACTACCGTCGGGAGCATGACGAGCGTAGGCAGATATTCTATGAGAAGCCGCTACATGACTGGTCTAGCCATGCGTCTGACGCTTTTAGATACCTTGCAATAGGTCTTGACGAGCGAGATAGTTCATGGCAGACAACGTTGCCAATTTCTACAAAATGGATTGTATAATAGGCAAAACTCCGTAAGGATGTGCTATGAAGATGGATTCCGGTCAGATCAAGAGTATTATCGAGAATGAAATCGATAATTCCATCGGTTACATTGATACCGAGACTACAGACCAACGGGCTAAAGCCCTAGAGTATTACCTACGTTATCCTTATGGTAACGAGGTTGAAGGACGCAGCCAGATCGTCACAGGCGAAGTAGCTGAGGCTATCGATGGTGCATTGCCGCAACTTATCCGAGTCTTTACGACTACCGAGGATATTGTCTCTTTTGAGCCACAGACTCCAGAAGATGAAGCGTCTGCTAAACAGGCTACGGACTATTGCAACTGGGTGTTCTACCGGGAAAATGACGGTCTAATCCTCCTGCATAACTGGTTCAAAGACGCGCTGATGATGAAGGTCGGCGTGGTCAAGGCGTACTGGGATGCCAAAGAGGATGTCAACAAGGAATCTTACAAGAACCTGACAGAGGATGAATTAGCCCTGCTGCTGTCTGATCCTGCTATCGAGGTGGTCAGCCAGAATGTTGAGTTTATCGATGGTGGGCTAGACCCGATGGGTATGCCGATCCAGATTCCGCTGTACTCGGTCAAGGTCAAGAAAACCAAGAAGTACGGCTGTGTGCGGATTGAGAACGTACCGCCGGAAGAATTCCTAATTAGCAAATCGGCAAGAACTATTGAAGATAGCCCGTTTGTGGCTCATCGTCGCTTGATGACTCGTAGTGAGTTGGTGGCGATGGGGTTTGACAAGGATGTGGTTGAGGGGCTGCCTAGCTATGACGATCTCCAGTACACAGTCGAGCGAGTAGCCCGATTCTCTCAGGGTGAGCAGCCGGACGAGAACATTAGCCTTGACCCTACGATGCAGGTCTGTGAGGTATACGAGTGCTATATAAAGATTGACGTTAATGGTGACGGTATCGCTGAACTGCGGAAGATTACCTACGCTGGCAGCGAAATCTTGGATGATGAGGAATGTGACCTAGTTCCGTTCCATAGCCTGTGTCCTATCCCTATTCCGCATAAGTTCTTTGGTCAGAGCTTGGCAGACCGGACGATGGACATTCAGCTAATCAAGTCCACTGTAACCCGTCAAATGCTTGATAACCTGTACCTAACGAACAATGCCCGTCTGGGTGTGGTTGATGGTCAGGTGAACTTAGATGATGCGCTAAATGCTACTCCGGGCGGGATTATCCGCATGAAGTCTCAGGGTGCGATTATGCCTGTCGAGGTTCCTGCGGTAACGGCTCAGGCTTTCCCGATGCTTGAGTACATGGATGCGGTTCAGGCTAAACGTACAGGCGTTAGCGACCAGCAACAGGGTCTTGATCCTGACGTGCTGAATAACGTGAGTGCTACGGCTATTGCCGCGATGATGAAGTCGAACTCTGGCAAGCTGGAGTTGATAGCTCGAATCTTTGCTGAGACAGGCGTTAAGTCGCTGTTTAAGGGCATTTTGCACCTATTGGGCAAGTATCAGGATCAGGCAAAGATTGTCCGTATGCGTGGCAAGTTTGTAACTTTTGACCCTCGTACATGGACAAATCAGTATGACGTTGCCATTAACGTTGGCTTGGGTTCAGGTGATCGGGATCAGAAACTAGCCATGCTCCAGATGATTCTAGGCAAGCAGGAACAAGCCCTGACTCAGTTCGGTCCGAGTAACCCATTGGTGTCTGTGGCTCAGTACCGCGACACCTTGGCTAGACTGATTGAATCGGCTGGCTTCAAGGATGCTAAGGCTTTCATTAACGAGATCAGCCCTGAGCAGAACGCACAACTGTCGCAGCCACAAGAACCGCCACCAGATATGCAAGCGGAGGCTACTCGTCTGTTGGCTCAGGTAGAACGTGAGAAGACCGAGGCTAAGGCACAGATTGAGGCTGCAAAGCTCCAGCTAGAGAAGCAGTCGATGGAGGCTGAATATACTCGTAAGGGTATTGAAATCGCTATGAAAGCCGAGCAAAACGCAGCAGATATGCGGATTAAAGAAGCAGAGTTAGCGGTCAAGCAGTTGCAGGCGATTCTAGCGATGGACTTGGCTGACGAGGATAGCCGTAATAAACAGGCTGATATTGTCCTGAAGGCTATCAGGGAACTAGGTAACCTAACGTCAAGGCAGATGTAAATGGCTGGCTTACTGAGCGATATTCTAGGTCTGATAGATAGGGCTAAACAGTCCACTAGGGCTAATGTTGGCTTGTTAATGGACAACCCACAAGAGTACGGTCGGCAGATTAACGAGTCGGCTAGAGACATCAACCGACAGGATACGCTAGCGGTTCAGGGTCAAAATGCCATGCTTTCAGGTATGCAGCCGAGTCCTGAGCAAATGGCTGCGATGGCGGCTATGCGTCAACGTGCTGAAAACCTAGCGATGGGCTTTGCTGGAACGGTCGGCTCTAGCCCAAGAAGTCTACCGCTTGGTGACTTTGGCGAGATCACAAGGTTTAGCAAATCGCTTCCCAAAGGTGATTTATATCGGGAACTAAGTACTAATAATCTTCTTAATATGGCATCTGGCTCTAGCCCAATGGGTGCGCCAATAACGATGTTTGCTGAAATCCCTGAGATGGCTTTAGGGCAAGGAGCTAACAAAGGCATACTCTTTAAAGTTGAATCAGGTGGATTAACCGGCAAGCCATATATGGGTAAACCGGGGTTAGATCAGGCTTTCTTGCAAAGGGCTGGCGAATTTGAGATTAAAGAACAGCCGAATAAGATACTAAATGCGGTGCGTGAGGTTTGGGTTTCTCCAGAGGCTTACAAAGGGATTTCTAAATCGGAAAAGATAAGACTAGATCGGATGCTTTCCTCTTTTGAAAATTCTGGTGTAAAAGTTAATAAAGTTGATACTTTGCCGGGAAGATAATGGACAAATCGCAATGGGCTGAGAATCTGCTGAGAGATGAGTATTTTCAGGCAATGATGGAAGAACTCAGGTCAGTAGAGATTAACAAATTTGCTATGAGTGAGTTTGGTGATGCAGCGGTAAGAGAAAACGCTTACCAGCAACTAAGGTCATTCGAGAAGATTGAAGCCTACCTTGAGAGCCTATCGGCACAGAAGTTGATAGACGAAAAGCGGCTGAAAATTTTGTAACTGAGTCGGGCAGTTCCCGATATAATTTAGGAAACTATATATGAGCGATACTGGAAGTATGACCCCGGAAGGGAATACACAGTTAGACGTTGGTGGTGCAGCTAACGCTATCTTGGGATTGATGGGCAGCGAGGAAGGCTCCGAACAGGAACAACCGGAAACGCAAGCCGAATCCAACGATAGCGAAGCCGAATCCGAGGAATACGAAGCGCAAGCAGAGGACGAATCGGAGGTAGAACAAGATGAGGGCGAAGAAGAAGCCGAGGAGCCTCCTAAATACAGGGTGAAAGCCGCTGGTGAGGAAAAAGAGGTAACCCTTGACGAGCTTATCAAGTCTTATCAACTTGGCACAGACTATACGAAGAAATCGCAAGCTGTAGCAGAAGAACGCAAAGCCGTAGAAGCAGAGAAGGCGCGTATCGAGGAAGCTAGGTATCTGCGTGACCAATACGCAGAACGGTTGCAGGTGATTGAGCAGATGCTTAACCAGCAGCCAGAAACTGAGAATCTGGAGTATCTGAAGGAAACTGACCCTATTGGGTACGCAGTTAAGGTTGCAGAGTTATCACAGCGGGAAAAGCAGTTAGCTCAAGTTCAGGCTGAACGACAGCGAATTGCACAGCAACAAGATCAGGAACGGCAGGAGCAACTCGGTCATGTGATACAGGCTGAAGCTCGTAAGCTGGCAGAGGCAATACCTGAATATGCTGACCCACAGAAGGGTGAGATAGCTCGGCGAGAACTGCGGGAGTTTGGTCAGAAGCTAGGTTTCTCGGAACAGGAATTAGCGGGAATCTATGATTCTCGTCAGGTTCTAACGTTATGGAAGGCAATGCAGTACGATAAATTACAGTCTGCAAAGCCGGGAATCACGAAGAAGGTTAACGAGGCTCCGAAGGTAATGAAATCGGGTGTTTCTCAGCCTCGTGATGGTAACGATGAACTGAAAAAACTTAAGGCTAAGGCTAGGCAGACCGGAAGGGTTGCTGATGCCGCTAAAGCATTTGAACGTTTCTTATGAGGAATTGAATCATGCCTACATTTACAGCACATACCGCGATTGGTCAGCGGGAAGATTTGACCGACATCATCTATGACATCTCGCCAACTGAGACACCATTCATGTCCTCGATTGGCAAGACTAAGGCTACCGCTGTTTATCACGAGTGGCAGACTGACTCGTTGGCTGCTGCTACTACGGCTAACGCTGCTGTTGAAGGTGCAGATGCTACATCGGCAACTCTGTCGCCTACCGTCCGTCTTGGTAACTACACTCAGATCATCCAGAAGACCGTTCAGGTTTCGGGTACTCTGGACACAGTGAACAAGGCTGGTCGTAAGTCGGAAAAGGCTTATCAGTTGGCTAAAGCATCGGCTGAACTGAAGCGCGATCTGGAAACCATCCTGTTGGCTAATCAAGGTCGTTCGGCTGGTACATCGACTGTTGCTCGTAAGCTCGGCTCGATCCTGTCGTGGATCAAGACTAACTCGGACGTTGGTTCTGGTGGTTCTGACCCTGCGACTATCGGTGTTTCGACCCGTACCGATGGCACACAGCGTACCTTCACTGAGACTCTGTTGAAGACCGTTGTTTCCGAGGTGTTCGTATCGGGCGGTTCTCCGAAGATTCTGATGGTTGGTGCTGCTGGTAAGCAGAAGGTATCGTCGTTTGCTGGTATCGCTGCACAGCGTTACATGGCTCCGGGCAATACTCCGACCACCATTATCGGTGCTGCTGACGTTTACATGTCGGACTTTGGCACGATGTCGGTTGTTCCTAACCGCTTCATGCGTACCCGCGATGCTCTGGTGCTTGATCCTGAGTACGCAGCACTCGCTTACCTGCGTCCATTCCAGACTAATGATCTGGCTAAGACTGGTGACAGCGAGAATACTCAACTTCTGGCTGAAGTAACTCTGGAAGTCAAGAACGAGGCTGCTCATGGGATCATTGCCGATCTCGATATGAGCCTCTGATTTGACATGTGTTCGTAAGTAGCACATCTCCCCTGCCTAACGGTGGGGGAGAACTACAAAGGAATTTATGAGTAAACCGATACGGACTCAAACAGTACACGCAGACGGTGACGGTGGTATCGTCATCGAGACTAAGCAGGACATCACGCAGATTCTTGAGGCTAACAAAGCCCAAAGAGAGTTTGATAAGCAGCGACTAGGATTCCTAAACGAGTTTCACCATATCGGTAGGATTCCGTACACTGTGATTGATGACCTGAACCAAAAAGGAATTATGCGAGGCTTTGCTGTCATAGATCAGGATAGATTCGCACAGTTTCTTAACGGTACAGAACTTGGTCAAGCCTGTAAGACGTATCGAGGAACTATATGAGAGTTGGTGTTTGTGTCCCATGCCGGGATGAGGTGCATACTGGTTTTGCTTTTGACTTTGCTCGGATGACAGCGCATGATGCGTCAGTACGTTGCAAAGATGGTAAAGGCGGTTTAAGTTTATACACAATGCCGGGAACGCTGATATTTGACCAGCGTGAGAAGTTGGCAGAAGTGGCATTAGGTGAAGGATGTGACGCGCTATTGTTTATTGATAGCGATATGCGGTTTCCGCATGACATCATTACCATAATGTTAAGTAGGAATGTGCCGATTGTTGGTGTAAATGCAACGACTAGAAGGAAGCCTGTAACGCCTACAGCCAAGATACTCACAAGGTATATGGACGGTGATACAGAGGTTCGTAAGTGGTCGAACATTGACTCTCGCGGCAAGGAAGGTATTGAGGAAGTTACAGCGGTTGGGTTTGGTGCTGTGATGATCCGTAAGGAAGTGTTTGAAAAGACCGGAAGACCTTGGTTTGATGCTGGATGGGGTTCTAACGGTATATGTGGTGAGGATGTGTTCTTCTGCGTCAAGGCTGGTTCTGAGGGCTTCCAGACGTATGTAGATCACGAACTATCGATGCACATCCGGCACATCGGCACTTACGAATACGGTTGGAAAGATTTTGAGCAGCTAGAGGAATAACATGGCATTTACGACCTATAGCGAGTTAAAAACAACGATAGCTAACTATCTGGCTCGTAGTGATCTGACTTCAGTTATTCCAGACTTTATCCGTCTGGCTGAGACTAGGTTGCAGAGAGACCTAAGAATTCGTCAGATGTTAGTGGTAGCTACAGCAAGTACAACGGGTGGTGATTCAACACTTGGATTGCCTACCGACTTCTTAGAGATGAGGGATATTCATCTCAACACGACTCCGATTACTACGCTACGTTACAAGGCTCCTAACTCGTTTTATCAGGAATCTCGGGTAACGGATGGCGGCAAGCCTCTTGATTACACTATTCTCGGTGCGGAGATGCAGTTAGCTCCGGTTCCAGATTCGTCTTATACGGCGCAGATGTTGTATTACGCCAAGCCTCCTGTATTATCAGATTCGACAGCTAGTAACGTATTCTTGGCTTATGTGCCTGATGCGTTGCTATATGCGTCTTTGGCAGAGGCAGAGCCGTATTTGATGAATGATGCAAGGGTGCAGACTTGGGCTTCCTTGTATTCTAGGGCGATTGATTCTATCTCTACGTCCGACCAAGCAAGTGAGTATAGTGGTCAACCTATGTCTATGTCTTATAACGTGAGGTAAATCATGGCTGAAATGTCGAACTACCTAGAAAATGCGTTGATTAACGCTACTCTACGGAATACAGCCTACACAAGCCCAGCAGCGGTTTATGTAGGTCTTTACACAAGCGATCCGGGTGAAGGCAATACAGGTACTGAGGTATCTGGTGGTTCCTACGCTCGTACAGCGGTAACGTTTGGTTCTCCTAGTAACGGTGTGTCAACGAATAGCGCGTCAGTTACTTTCCCGACTGCTACTGGCACATGGGGTACTGTGACTCATGTAGGTATTCTGGATGCGTCAACTAGCGGCAACCTGCTGTATTACACAGCCTTGGATGCGTCTAAGTCGATTGCTTCTGGTGACGTGTTCACGATCTCGACAGGCAACCTTTCCGTAACTCTGGAGTAATCTATGGCACTCGTAATTGCTGACCGAGTTCGGGAAACGTCCACCACGACCGGCACAGGCACATTAACCTTGGACGGTGCAGTAACGGGCTTTCGTACTTTCGGATCGGCGATTGGCGATGGTAATACTTGCTATTACACAATTACTCTCGGTGCGGATTGGGAAGTTGGTCTCGGTACTGTTGGAACGGGTACGTTAGCTCGTACTACGGTACTGAAATCATCTAACAGTAATAACGCTGTTAATTTCGGTGCTGGTACTAAGGATGTCTTTGTAACGTATGCGGCTGATGTTGCTGCTATAACGAGTGCTGCACAGACATTTACGGCTGCTCAGACGTTTAGAGCGTCTAATGCTATTCGTTCTGAGGCTGCGTCAACACAGGATGCTATCGTTATTGCTGGTAGGGCTGGCGGCACTTCTTCCTATGCTGCGACGCTAACGCCAACGACGTTATCTGCTAACAGGACAGTTACTATTCCTGACGCTACTACGACTCTCGTAGGAACGGATACAACGCAGACACTAACGGCTAAGACGCTAACCGATCCGGCAATCATTGGAACGATCCTTGAGGACGTTTACACCATTACAGACGGTGCAGCGTTTGAAATTGACCCCGGCAATGGTTCAATTCAGTTGATTACCTTGGGTGCTAATCGTACGCCAAAGGCAACTAACTTTGCTGCTGGTGAATCTGTCACCCTAATGGTGGATGATGGTTCAGCCTACACACTAACGTGGACTGATACAACCTTTGGTACATCTGGCGTTTCGTGGAAAACAGACTCTGGTTCTGCGCCTACGTTAAATACCACAGGTTATACGGTAATCGTGCTGTGGAAGGTCAGCACTCAGGTTTACGGTGCGCGAGTGGGGAATAACTGATGCCCTCCAAATCGCACGGAAAGTCTGGCACTGCTATTTATGGGATATGGCGTTCCATGATGCAGCGTTGCTATGACGTAAATAGTCAAGCGTATGACCGCTATGGAGAACGAGGTATTTCTGTGTGTGATAAGTGGAAAACCTTTGAAGGTTTCTATGCAGACATGGGTGAAAAACCTAGTGGAAAGTCGCTTGAACGCAAAGACGTAAACGGAGACTACTCACCAGAGAATGTCGTATGGGCTGATGCAAAGACGCAAGCCAACAATAGACGCAGCAATGTGGTGCTAGAACATGACGGGCGAAAGCAGACTATGCAGCAATGGTGCGACGAGCTTGGGCTAAAGATTGGAACTGTGTGGGCGCGTATTAACGTGTATGGCTACAGCGTTGAAAAGGCGCTGACACCGGGATGGAGGGCGCGTCATGCTTGCTAACAAATTGCTCGGTGCTGCTTTAGCTACGCAACCAGTTTTTATTGAAGACACGTTTTCGACGTACTTGTATACGGGTACTGGGGCATCGCAAACCATCACCAACGGGATCGATCTTGCCGGTAAGGGTGGCATGACTTGGTTTAAAGTTAGAAGCGACGCAGGTTATGACAATGCGGTTGTTGACAGCGCTCGTGGAATCTCAAAAATACTTGAGACAAATTTAACAAATGCAGAAGCAACGCAAGCGGCTGCTGTAACAGCGTACAACAGCAATGGGTTTACTTTAGGAACAGACGGCGGCGGATACGGAAGTTCTGGTTACAACATAAATCCTAGCGGCGTTACTTTGGTCTCATGGACATTCCGAGAGCAAGCAAAGTTCTTTGATGTAGTGACGTATACGGGTACAGGTCCGGGAACAGGCGCAAATGAACAGCAAGTTTCACATAATCTTGGTTCTAAGCCCGGGGCAATAATTATTAAAAGAACTGACAGCACTGGGGATTGGTGGTTTTTTACAGATGTAATTGACGGTACAAATGATTTTGGCTATTTGAATAAAACAGATGCTTTTGGAAATTCAGGGAACAATGTTCCAACAAGCACGGTATTTAATGTCGGCGGCGTTCTTAATACATCAGGCGCAACCTACGTTGCCTACCTATTCGCTAACAACGCTGGCGGCTTTGGTCTGTCTGGTACGGATAACGTGATTACCTGTGGGTCGTACACGACTGATGGTAGTGGCAATATAAACTCAGGCAGTGGTGTAAATCTTGGCTATGAGCCTCAATTCATAATCGCAAAAAGAACAGACTCATCGACCGCTGGTTCTTGGAACATGATTGATAGTATGAGGGGTTGGGTTGCTACTCCTGCCACTACATCCAAGTATTTATTTTCGAATACCTCTGGCGCAGAAGGTGATTTCGGCTCTGTTTTTCAGCCGACTGCTACTGGATTTAGTGGCGTAATGGGTGGTACTTCCGCCACCTACATCTACATCGCCATCCGTCGCCCGATGAAAACGCCGACGAGTGGTACGAGTGTGTTTAGCCCCAGCACCAGAACAGGAACTGGCGCGACTGCCACAACCACAGGAGTTGGATTTCCTCCTGATTTGTTGATAAGCGCAGAGAGAACCAATGTCTCTGGTCTGTTAGACAAGGGGTTCCATGATCGTTTACGAGGCAATGTAATTCTTAGGTCAAATACGACAGCCGCTGAAGCGACAGACACTCCGGGAGTTACCGCATACGGGCAAGATGGGTTTACTTTTGGCGCAGACGGAAGCTATGCAACAGTTAATTATTCCGGCGCAAGTTATGTTTACTACCCCTTCCGTCGCGCTCCCGGCTTCTTTGATATTGTGTGCGATACAGGTACAGCATCAGGACATACGATAAATCACGGTCTAACTGTAGTGCCTGAGTTAATGATTCGCAAGAAGCGGAACTCAGCAACTAATTCTGATTGGGTCGTATGGCACACGGCGTTTACTGGAACAAATAAATATTTGTACCTAAACAGTACAGCCGCTGAAGATACAAACTCTGCGTTCTGGACAACGACAGCACCAACGTCAACGGTGTTTAGTGTCGGCACAGGGTCAAGAGTAAACAACCTTAACGACACCTACGTTACTTACCTATTCGCTACTGTCGCAGGCGTATCCAAGGTAGGCAGCTACACAGGTACAGGAACGACGCTAACGATTGACTGTGGCTTTACTGCTGGCGCTAGGTTCGTGATGATTAAGCGCACAAGCTCAACGGGCGATTGGTACGTTTGGGATACTGCTAGAGGCATTATTAGCGGTAACGATCCTTACCTGCTTATGAACTCGTCTGCGGCTGAAGTGACTAACACAGACTATATTGACCCTGTGAACTCTGGCTTTCAGATTAGTAGCACAGCGCCGGTGCAAATTAACGGTAGCGGCGGAACCTTCATCTATCTAGCTATTGCTTGAGGACAACTATGGAAATCAGACTTAGAACAGGGCAAGTGATGACAGAGAGCGAGTTTCGCGCTGCGCATCCGAACACCAGTTTTCCTCAACAGCTAACGGTTGAGCTACTCAATGGCTTTGACGCTGATCCGGTATTAAATGGCGCACAAGCACAGCCAACGAGATACCAGACTGCCTATCGAGATGGTGTTGAGGAAATCAACGGACAGTGGTTTACCAAGTTCTCCGTTGCGGATATGGACGCTGAAGCCATTGCCTCTATTGATGCAAATCAGGCAAAATCTGTACGAGACGAAAGAAACCGTAAGCTGACTGCTTCTGATTGGACTCAGGTTGCTGATGCTCCAGTGGATAAAGCGGCTTGGGCTGCTTATCGTCAAGCCTTGCGTGATATTCCGTCACAAGAGGGTTTCCCTTGGTCAGTAACTTGGGCTGTGGAGCCTTAAATGCTTGGATTCCTACCGTTATCTGCTGCTGCAATATCTGAAGATAGCATTACTACGCTTGTCACAGCGTCAGGGGCGATTAACGGTCGAGCGTTAGTTACTGCGGCTGGAACTAAGACGGTTAATGCTTCTGGTGCAATCCTTGGTAGGGCTGTTGTAACGGCTTACGAGGGGGCTATACAGGGCTCGGCATCGGTTACTGGTAGAGCCGTAGTAACTGCGCTAGGAGGCTACTCTAGGTCTGCTGTAGCGGCTATTGTAGGCACTGCGACGGTTACGGCAGTAGGTGGAACGGCTAAGTTTGCGTCTGCTCAGATTGTTGGCGTAGGAACATTTACAGCGATAGCGAATAATGCTGTTTTGGCATCTGCTGCGGTTACTGCTGAGGCTGACGTTCGTTGCGTAGGTGGTGTAAGAAGATCAACGGCAACAGGGTCAATCAGTGCTAAGGCTGTGGTGACTGCTGAAGGCATGATTTACGGTGAAGAATGGACGAAAGTTTCTCCGGTGAGTGATACATGGCAACGACAAGAATAAACTTTGGTGAGTGGCTACCAGATCAGCCGAGTATCGTTCAGGCGGTATCGGATGCGGTGAACTGTTATCCGGTTGCTAGTGGTTATGCGCCTATCCCCAATATTGAGCCTTATCCTAACGATGAGACTCAGGCTTCCGAGACTTTGCTGACCTGCTTTGGTGGTAAGTATGGCGGTCAGAATGTCTTGTTTGCGGCTAGTGCTTCTAAGTTGTACAAGTTTGATACGTCAAACAACTCGTATACTGATGTTAGTAAGGCTGGCGGTTATACGGCTTTGGCATGGGATGTGACGCAGTTTGGCGCTGTGGTTATCGCTGCTGACGGTAACGCTAAGTTGCAGGCTTACGACTTGGGTTCGAGTACGGCATTTGCAGACCTAGCCGCTGATGCGCCTATTGCTAAGTTTGTCACAGTTGTCCGGGATTTCGTTGTTGCAGCTAACGTTGCTGGTGAGGAATCTAAGGTTTACTGGTCGGACATCAATAACGAGACTGTTTGGACTCCATCCTTGGCTGCCCAATCTGATGCTCAGGTGCTTCCTGACGGTGGCGATATTACTGGTATTGCTGGCGGTGAATACGGGCTTATCTTCTTGGAAAAGGCGATTTACCGGATGACGTATGCTGGTAGTCCGTTCTTCTTCCAGTTTGACGCTATCTCTCGGTCTTTGGGATGTATCGCTAACGGCTCGATTGCTCAGTTATCAGGAATTACCTACTTTTTAGCTGACGATGGTTTCTATGCCTGTAACGGACAAACGGTTACGGCAATCGGCGCTGAGAAGGTTGACCGTTGGTTCTTTGAGAATGTCTCGATTAGCAAAGTAACTAACGAGATGAGTGCAACGGTTGACCCTGTAAGATCGCTGATTATTTGGGTAGTTCCAACTGCCGCAGGTAACAAATTACTTATTTACAGCCAGAAGTTAAATCGCTGGTCTTACTCAACGATTGACGTTAAGTCTATCTCTTATGTGGTGACTTCCTCGGCTTCGCTAGAGGCATTGGATAAACTCTCGATTACTCCGGGAACGAATACGCTAGCAGGTACTTATACTCGTACAACTACGACTGTTACCGTAACGGCAAACAATCACGGGTTAAATACCAATGCTTTTGTTTACTTTGATGCAACATCTGGCGGTGCTGCTGACGGGTTTTATCAAATTACTAAGGTCGATGACAACAGTTTCACGTTTACGACGGTAGGTTCAGGCACGATTACGACGAGTAACTGTACTTTATCGTTGCCATCGATTGATGCTGCGTCGATTACGCTAGATGACCGAGCTTATGCCGGTGGTACTTGGTTCTTGGCAGCGGTTTACGGTCAAAAAGTGTACGGATTTACGGGCGATTATGCTGAAGCCTCTGTTACGACGAACGATTTAGACATCGGCAGGAGCTTAATGACTCTCGTTAAGCCGATTGTTGACAACGGTAGTGGCGATGTAGCGGTATCTGGTCGAGTATTGCTCCAAGATAACGTTACTTTTACGGATTATGCTTCTCCAGACTCAATAAATCGGGTGTCTGTACGGTCTAGCGGTAACTATCACAGGGTAAAGGTACGTCCTACGGGTAGCAATTGGCGTACTGTGGTGGCTGTTGATGTTGATGTAACGAAAGCTGGTGATCGATGACTCGTCAATTTCGCACATTACCGCCATTTGGAGCTTCGGAGCGTGATGTTGCTGAGGTTGTTCGTGGCATTATGGACGGGAAAACGAATAACACAGGGCTTCTGACCTTAGCGACAGGCAATGCGGTTACAACAACCCTCTACGACGGTCGTATAGGCAACGACAGCCTTATTTTCTTTGTTCCTGTATCTAATGCTGCCGAGGCTGATTCGGCTCCCTATGGGGCGTTTCAGGACTCCACAGACCAAACGGCTGCGAACACGACTACAGCCTATGCAGTTACCTTTAACACAACAGATTTTTCCAATGGAGTTTTTATTTCCAATAGTTCTAGGCTTAACGTCAGGAATTATGGAATTTACAACATCCAGTTTTCTTTACAGTACAAAAATACGTCAAATGATGGTCAAGACGTAGATATTTGGTTCCGTAAGAATGGGTCGGATGTGGCTGGTTCTAATAGCCGTTTCCATATGCCAGCAAGGAAAAGCACTGGTGATCCGAGCCACCTAATTGCCGCGATGAATTACGTTTTAGAAATGAACGCTGGTGACTATGCTGAGATCATGTGGAGGACTACGGACATAGGTGTATCTCTAGAGCAGTATGGAACTAGCACTAGTCCTACACGTCCATCCATTCCTAGTGCTATTGTTACGTTAACTTATGTTGCGCCATCGGCTACAACGAATCTTTACGTTTCAAGCCAGCAACAAGGGGAAGCAACTGTCAGTCATTGGGCTAACAGTACGGCAGACAAAACTTATGGGTACATTATCGTCGGATGATTGAATTTAACTTTATACCGCAGCAGGAGATACGAAATTGGTGGGCAACGATAAAACCGGGGCTAGATGAGATTAAGCTAAAAAGTCCTGAGCCTTGGATAGTTGAAGATGTTTACGTCGATCTGTTCAACCAGAAATCGATGTTGTGGATAGCGTTAGAAAATAAGCATTTTGCAGGGTTTTTTGTGTTACAGCCGCTAGGTCATGAGCTACACATTTGGGCGGCTTGGACGGTAGAAAACGATTATCAAGTGGTTGAAAAAGGTTTACAATTCATTAAAAATATGGCACAGAATTCTGATGTCAAATATTTAACCTTTTCCAGTCATCGTCAAGGTTGGCAACGTAGGGCGAGCCATTACGGATTCCGTCCTAGAAAATGGATTTGCGAGGTCTAATATGGGTGGCGGTGGACAGTCAAGCGAAACAAAGATAGGCGAAGAATTTAAGCCCTATATTACCTTTGCTTTAGATGAGGCAAAGAAGCGGTATCAAGCGATGCCGGAAGCCCCGGAGACTCTAGCGGTAAGCCCTTCTTCTGCAACTCAGCAAGCGATGTCAATGGCTGAACAGAGGGCTTTAGCTGGCTCTCCGTTGACTCGACAAGCTCAAAGTGTCATAGCTCAACAAATGAGCTACTCAAATCCTTATGCCGGGAAGATCGAGGCTATGGGGATGGGTGCTTACGATCCGTCTGCTGGTTTCTATCGTTCGATGATGGAAGGTCAGCCGGAATCTGAGGCTGCTCGTCTAACGAAATCCACTGCTGGCGGTGCTTATCTAGGTGGTGGTAGCGAGTTCCTAAAGGGTGCTTTAGCTCAGGCTAATCGTTTGGCTGGTGAGTCTTTTGGCGAGAGCATGAAGGACTTACAGGCTAAGGCTGCTGCTGCTGGTCGTTATGGTTCTGGTGCAATGGCACAACAAACGGCTAAATCTCAAGATGTCTTAGCTCGTGCCTTAGCGGAACAGAATCAACAGGCTTATCTCCAGAATTACCAACTAGAACGTCAGGCTCAAGAGGCTGCGATGGGTCGTTTAGGTAGCCTAGAGCAACAGGCTATAGCGAATCGGTTTGCAGGTGCTAGCGGTCTGTCAGCAGGTGAACAAGCGGCTTTAAGGACTCGTCTAGGGGCTTTAAGTACGGCTTCTGATATTACGTCTGCTGACCTAGCAAGACAGGCTCAGGCTGCTCAGTTGGCTCCATCAATGGCTGCTCAGGATTACGCTGATATTCAGAAACTGCTACAGGTTGGTCAAGGTCGTGAGGCTTATGATTTGCAAGCTATTCAAGGTCGTTTAGCTGCACAAGACTTGCCATTGGATCGTCTGCAACGTGCTGCGAACATATTTTATGGCGCACCTTTGGAAACAACTACTCAATCTGGTGGGGGTAAATAATGGGCGATCCTGTGACTATGGCGATGGTTGGTGCTGCTCTAGGTGGCGGTATGTCTGCTGCTAGAGGTGGCAATCCGATTAAGGGTGCGTTGTTAGGTGCTGTTGGTGGTGGCATTGGTGGTGCTGTTGCGGCTGGTGCTGGTGCTAGTGCTGCGGCTGGTGCTGGAGCGACTCAGGCTGCCGGTATAGCTGCTAATCCTGCGTTGTCGATGGGTGCTATGAATACTGCTGCTGGTACAACGATGGCTAATCCCGGTCTATTGGCAACATTAAAACAAGTTCCTTCATCGTTAAATACTTTTGCCAAAGAAAACCCATTTACGACGAACGTAGGTTCTAACTTATTGCAGCAAGAAATGAATCGTCAACCTATTGAGGGTATGGGGTTAATGAGAGGTAATCAGATTCCTATGGATCAGCGCCAAAGACCGTCGTTCGCAACACCACAGATTAGTCTGTTATAGGTGACATATGGCACTAGAAGATTACATCCCTAATATCTTTGGTGGTACTCCAACCATTTATCAGGGGTTGTTGAGTCCACAGGAACAGGCTTCACTAGAGAAACGCGCTAACCTAGCTGGTTTGCTTGGCTCAGTTGTATCTTTAGCTCAAGGAATGGGTGGTGGTGGTTATCCTCGTTCTCCTACTCAAAATATTTTAACTGCCATAGCTCAAGGCTTTTCAGGTGCAGGTCAGACGTATCAGGCTGGTATCGGTCAGATGGCAGAAGTGCAGAAGTTACAGCAGTCCAGAGCGCAAATGAACGCGATCAATCAATTATTGGCTGATCCGAGAGTAGCTAACGACCCGATGATGCAAGCGTACATTCGGGCTAATCCTGCTGAGGCTATCAAATACTTTGCTGAGATGGCTCCGATTCGTGAGGCTATCTCTCCTTCAGTGACTCCTACTGAGCCTACTGCTCCTGCTGCTACTTTGGCTGAACCAGAAATGCCAATGGCTGAGGCAGGAGAATCAACATTGCCGCCAGTTACGGTAACTGCTCAGGCTCCTAAAGTTGACCCATTAGCAGCAAGAACACAGGCTTTGTTATCTGAGAACGAGCGTTTATCTCGCATCCCTACAAAGTTAGCTCAAGACAGAATTAAATCAAACCTAGAGCAAATTGATGCGATTAGTAAGCAAATGTCGCGTCAATCTGTACTTGATTTTGATTTTGGAACCATTAAGGATACTGTTCCTCCACAGTTCAAGGGCGAGGTTGATAAGCTACAGCAACTCGCTGTAACAGGCGGTATTACTGGCAACGAACTTAGACAAGGCTTGCAAGACCTAAATAAACGTGCGCTTGAGTTTGTTACTAAGAAAACTGATTACACGAACCAAGATCGTCGTGTAGCTGCTGGTATGTTCCAAGGCAGACCGATTGAGGAATTGAATCCTGCTGAACTCATGCAACTTGAGAATAAGTTGTATGAGATGCGTATTGCAGAGCGTAAGGCAGGTGCTACGAGCATCAATATGCCTAGTGAATCTGAGCGTACTGCTGGATTCCTAACGAATCGCGTTGTCAATTCGCTAAATCAGTTACAGACGGTAGTAGGCGCAAATCCTACGGCTGCATCTCCTAAGTTTAGTGCTGAGGCAGTCAAGTTTTTAACTGGCTCAGACTACTTAAAGAACCTAGCTAATCCTGAGTCTCGCCAACAAGTTGAAGCGGCTCAGTTAGAGATTCTTGATGCTGCGCTTACGTTGGGTACGGGTGCTGCATATACTCGTGAGCAGTTGGAAAACTACCGCAGGTCTTATTTCCCGATGCTTGGGGATAAGCCAGCAACCGTTAAAGATAAGCAGAATCGTCTAAAGAGCTTGCTTGACTCTGCGATGATTAAGTCTGGTCGCGCTGCTCCAGCAATGCCGAGTAATGTCGCTCCAGCGTTTGATATGGACGCAATTCAACGTGAGTTAGATCGTAGAAAGGGCAAATAATGGATTTGTCCAAACTCTCTACCAAAGACCTAGAGTACCTAAAGGCTGGAAAGCTAGACAAAGTATCGACTGCTGGTCTTGAGGAAATTGCTAAACAGCAAGGAACTCCGGCTGTTCCTAGTCCGTCTGTAGTTGCTCCTGTTCCCTATTCTACGGGTGCTGAGACTGCTAGAGCTGCTGCTCAAGGGCTTACCTTTGGATTCGCTGATGAGCTAGAGGCTGCATTGCGTAGTGGCTCTATTTCTGGTGCTGAGTACGAAAAGATTAGAGATCAGTTACGCGCACAACAAGGTCAATTTGCTCAGGAACAGCCTTTAAGGGCTGGCGGTACTGAGTTTGGCGCAAGTATGCTTGCTCCTGCTGCTGTAATGACAAAGCCAGTAACTCGTGGTGCAGGGATCATAGGCGATGTTCTGCTAGGTACTGGTATGGGTGCTGCTACTGGTGCTGGTAAGGCTACTGAGGATGTCACTGGAGGGGCTGTTACTGGTGGTCTAATGGGTGGTGCAGGAACTGCTGTTCTTAGCGGTGCTGGTCGTTTAATGGCTCCTGCTGTACGTCCTGAAGCTGCTGCATTACGTCAGCAAGGCATATCTCTAACTCCGGGTTCTGCGTTTGGTGGTCGTATTCAGCAGATTGAACAAGCCGCAGAAAGTTTGCCGTTGGTAGGCGGTATCGTAAGCGGTGCTAGAGAGCGTCAATTTTCCGAATTTAATGTTGCTGCTTACAACAAGGTTCTTGGTAATCTTGACCCTAAATTGAAGGTTCCACAAGGGCTAACTGGTCGTGATGCTTATTTGTTTGTAGAGAAGTCAATTCAAGACAAATATAACGATGTAGTGCCTGATCTAGCGGTCAAGTTCACTCCTAAAGTCCAGTCTGGATTTGATGCTATCAAAAATCGTTACTCAAAAGGCAATTTGTCTGAGGCTGACAAACAACAGTTTCAGACCTATGTAGATGCGCTAGAGGCTGACTTTAGGGCTTCAGGAGTTGTTTCAGGGCAAAAAGCTCAGGCTATTAAACAAGATTTAGCTAAATTGTCTGGAACGTATGGTGCTGGCACAGGATCAACAAAGCTATTAGGTGAAGCCTTCAAGGAATTAGAGGGTTTTTACATGAATACGCTGCGGAACCAGAATCCAAAGTATGCAGGTGACTTGAAGAAGGTTGATTCTGCCTATCGTGATTTTGTTCGAGTCCAGACTGCTATGGCTAAGACTCGCGGTGAGGAAGGCATATTCAGTCCTGCTCAGTTGGAGTCTGCTGTACGTCAAGCTGATATATCTAAGCGTAAAGGTGCATTTGCTAGAGGTGCTGCGCCTATGCAAGACCTATCTAGCCGCGCTACTTCTATCCTTGGTCAGAAAGTGCCTGATAGCGGTACAGCAACTAGAGGGATGACAGGTGCTTTGCTAACTGGTGGTGCTGGTTACGTTGATCCGATGGCAGGTGCATTGACAGCCCTAATGACTGCTCCTTACTATCGTTTAGGTGAGAAAGCTATGTTTGCGCCTAGACCAGCGACATTTACTGAGGCTGTACAGAGAGCTAGAACTGCATCTCCGTTTGCTGTTCCCGGATTACTTGGATTGGTGGAATAAATCATGGCAAAGAACAAGATTAGCGAATACAGCGCAACAGCGGCTAATAACACTGACATTGGTGGGATTAACATTGCTGAAGGTTGTGCGCCGAGTAACATCAATAACGCTATTCGTGAGTTGATGGCACAGCTAAAAGACCAGCAGACTGGTGCTGATAGCGATAACTTTACTGTTGGCGGTAACTTGTCTGTTTCAGGAAGCGTAACCCTAACGACTGCTTTGCCGATAGCTCAGGGCGGTACTGGAAACACCACAGCATCGACAGCGATTAACGCTTTGATGCCTTCTCAGACAAGTAACTCAGGTAAATACCTAACGACTGACGGTGTTAGCGTTGCTTGGGGAAGTGTTACTCCGGGAACTGGTACGGTTACTAGCGTTGCATTGTCTGGTGGTTCTACAGGCTTAACGGTTACTGGTAGCCCTGTAACTACGTCAGGCACGATCATTTTAAGCGGTACGTTAGCAGTTGCGAATGGCGGCACTGGTGCTACTTCATTGTCTACAGGTGCGGTATTGGTGGGTAATGGTACGTCTGCTGTATCGTCAGTAGCCCCTAGTTCTAGCGGTAACGTCCTAACTTCTAACGGTAGCTCTTGGTCATCGTCTGCGCTTCCTACAGCCTCATCGACTGTTTCTGGCATTGTTAATACTGGCAGTCAAAATTTTGCAGGAACCAAGACATTTGATACTGCTCCTGTAAGTTCTGCTGGATATAACTTTACGACAACTAGCTCTTTGTATTGGACTGGTGCTGAGGCTCAGATTCGTATTGCTGGCAATATGCGTCTGTTTGTGGGTGCTACATCGGCTGGTTTTGACCTGTCAGACGTTCAAAAAGTCGGTGGCGGTACGTTTAACAGTTACTCAGACTCACGTTACAAACAAGATATTAGTGCCTACAATAAGGGTCTAGCCGAGCTAAAACAGGTTAATCCTAAGAACTACCGCTTTACCGCTGAGTTTATGAAGTCTGATGCTCCGTCACAGCAGTTTGTCGGGGTTATCGCGCAGGAGTTAGAAGGTACTGCCTTTGCTAATTGTGTAAAAACTGATGATAAAGGCTTTAAGATTGTAGATACATCTGAACTCACGTTTGCTCTGATTAACGCAGTAAAAGAGATGAGCCAGCGTATTGAACAGCTTGAGGCTTCAAAATGACGGATATAACTAAAACGGCATCAGTAGTTACTTACAGCGGTTCTGCGACTGCTGTTTTTTTTGGGCTAACGGCTAATGAATTCGCGGCTTTAGGCGGTCTTGCTATTGCTGTAATCGGTCTGTTGGTCAATATCTGGTTTAAGGTACAGCACTTAAAGATAGCCAGAAAACAAGCAGACGATGAGTAATAGGACAGTTATTGCTAGTTTAACGCTGTCTGCGGCGGCGTTGATTGGCATTGCTGTTCACGAAGGTTATCGAGAATCTGCCTATATCCCTGTAGCTGGGGATGTTCCTACCATTGGGTTCGGAGATACCCATAACGTCAAGATCGGTGACAAAACCGACCCTATCAGGGCTTTAATTAAGCTCTCTCAGCACACTGAATCCTTCCAAAAAGACCTAAAACGCTGCATTGGCGATGTGCCTATGTATCAGCATGAATGGGATGCCATCGTCTCATGGTCATACAACATCGGCACTGGTGCTGCTTGTAAGTCCACTCTTGTCAAGAACTTAAAAATGCGTGACTATTCGGCTGCCTGTAAAGAGTTGCTGAAATGGAACAAGTTTAACGGCAAGGAATTGAAGGGTCTAACGGCTCGTCGCCAGCAGGAGTACAAACTATGTATTGGAGAATAGCTGCGGTTGCTGTGACTTGTTTGGTATTAGCGGGGGCAGGATGGAAATGTTATGTGATGGGAAAGCAGTCCGTTCAGGTAAAGTGGGATGCGGAGAGGGCTGCAAGTGCTTTAGCTGCGGTAGAGAGTTTCAAGAAGCAGCAGGAAGTTGCCGATTCTGTAGCAAAGACTGTAGTCGAGTCTGCCAGAAAGGATCGGATCGTTTACCGGACACTAACGAAAGAGGTTGATCGTGTATCGAATGATTGCCCTATTAGTTCTACTTTCGGGATGCTCCACGATGCAGCCGCAACAGCCAGTATGCCGGATAGCAGTTCCACCGGAGCTAATGGCTCCACCATTGCCGCTAAAGACGTTGCCGAGACCGTAATAGAGAACTATGAATCTTGCCGAGATTCGAATAGGCGATTAGAGGCGTTGCAGACCATCATTCGGCAATACAACAAGGAGGTTCCATGAAGTACCTAATTGCCTTGATGTTCCCCTTGATTGCCATTGCTCAGGATGCTCCACAAGCCGCTGGATTTGCTAACAATGCGGGTGGATGGACGATTGTAACGAACCGTCAGGAATACTGTGCTGAGAAGAATATGCGGGATGGATACGCTTTCGGCACTAACGGTAAGGGTTATTTGCGGTTTTGCTGGCTATTGCAAAATGATAAGGTAATGGTTGTGTTTGATAATGGTCAAACAGCCGTTTGGTCTGTTCGTTCATTTGAATATTTAGCTGCTGAACCGGAGATTAACCCATCGTGAAGAAGAAGATTCCTGACGATTGTATGCCGATGTGTCGTACTTGTAGTTTCTACGCAGGTGATAAAAAAGAAGAATTCGGGGAATGTAGGAGATTTCCTCCTCAGATTATCCCCGACGAGGATGGAGTTGGCTTCTCTTTCGCCATTACCGCAGAGGATCAATGGTGCGGAGAGTATCGCAGAGCAACTAACTAAGGTGGCTTATGAAACGCAAATCGTGTACAGACGAGGAGTTTATTCGTCTGTGGAATGAGTCTGGTAGTCCGTCTCAAGTATCTCAGGCATTAGGTATCAATGTAAGAAACGTCCATGCAAGACGTAGGAATATAGAAAAGAATTTCTCTATCGTCTTAAAGGGTACAGCACCACAAAGCCCTGATTTCAAGGTTACATATCCAGAGAACAATGTAAGGGCTTTAGTAGATATTTCTGACGGGTATGTGGTTGTGGCTTCAGATTGCCACTATATGCCCGAGGAAGTAAGTCCGGCACACAAGGCATTGATAAAGGTCATCAAAGCGGTTAAACCGAAGATGGTCATTATGAATGGTGATGTGTTTGACGGGGCAAGTATCTCTCGTCACCCTGTATCTGGATGGGGATCAACTCCTAGCGTAAAACAGGAGTTAGAAGCCTGTCAGGAGCGTCTAGGAGAGGTCGAGAAGGCTGCAAAAGGAGCTACCCTACACTGGACATGGGGCAACCATGATATGCGCTTTAACGCCCGTTTAGCGGCTCAGGTAGGGGATACGTGGAAGGGTGTTGAGGGCATGGACTTGAGAGACCATTTTCCTCGATGGAAGTTCTCCACTAGCGTGATGGTCAATGACAAGGTAATGATTAAACATCGTTATCATAATGGCATCCATGCTGTGTACAATAATACCCTAAAGTCTGGTGTTTCTATCGTTACTGGGCATTTACACAGTCTTAAGGTTACGCCTTGGACGGACTACACTGGAACTAGATACGGCGTAGATACCGGCACTCTAGCGTTTATCGATGGGTCTCAGTTTGATTACGCTGAGGATAGCCCTAAGAACTGGCGGTCAGGATTTGCGGTACTGCATTTCATTGATAGCAAGTTAATGCCGCCAGAGCTAGTGCAGGTCATTGGGGATCAGTTCTATTTCCGAGGTGAGCTAATAGATACATGAATGGATTTATGAATGGATTATTGAATGGATTTCTGAGCCTCTTTAGCGATCTCTGAAGCCGTTTTTATCATCTGTTCATAAGTCTGACCACTGCCCCTAGCGATTAAGCCTCCTAGAGCCGCTGCGAAGAAGATACGCCAATCGTCATTAACGTGGCTTATGGCTTCCTGTGGCTCGTTTTTATCCCATTTAGTGTCATCTGGATTCTTGCGAGGTCTGCCCATTAGCCGATATTCCTTTCGTGGTTTAGTTGGCTGATTAACTCTTGTAGCCGGATGATTTCGGAACGAAGCTGAAGTACGAGGGCTTTGGATTGTTCATGCCCTGCTTTCCATGCCCGATAGTGTTCAACTGTCGCGTCTGGCATATTCTGATCTGCCCATTCCGAGAATCTGTCCATTATGGTTTCCTTATCCAGTCTATGTAAGGGTCTCCGACTTTCTCAATTTTTGATACATACCGCTTGATCCTACGCTTTGCTAACCTGTTTTCTATCTCATCCTCGTCTAACCGTTCCCTGCTAAGTTTTTGCCTCTCTAAGTCCGTTAGCGGTGCTGGCTTTGGAGCATGAGGTTTATCACCCTTCTTGTAATACTTGATCTGCTGGAACTTTTTACCTAACTTCTCAAATTTGTAGTGGCTAACGTAAAGCTGGTTAGTCTCCATTAGGTGATTCAGCCTCTCTTGCATTGCCCTGCGGACTATATGTACTGAATCACATAACTCAAATATGTTCATAGCCTTAAACTTCACTAGGCTAAGAATCTGCTCATTTTTGTCCATCCTTGATAAATACACCTTCCTTGTTCAAGTACCCTTTACGGTCTTTAATCTCGTTATAAGCAGCCCTTAAGCATTGCTTTACATCGACATCTTCAATAGCAGCAGCCACAATAAGGCATACAAGAACGTCGCCAATTCCGTCAATAATTGCGTCTCTGTCTCGTTTAATGACTGCATCGGCTAGTTCTCCCATTTCTGATACTGCTTTTAGAAGCTGCGTCTTAGAGTCCGAATTCCTGATGATGCCTCTAGCCTCAGCCCACCTAACGACTTCTAATTCCGTAATCTCAAAGCTCATAAAAACTCCTCAATTTCTGCGATAGGCATATCGAAAGCCTTATGTATAGCGATCTTTGTCTCAGCCGACACTCCGTTATGCCCGTTACGAATCTTGCTGATCGTTGGCATGGATACCCCGATACGGATAGCCAGTTGACGGTCATTCTTGATTTCGTAGGTCTCTTTTAGATAGTCCAACAGTTTCATTTTTTCTCCTGAGTTAATAGACCGCTTACGGCGGTCAGTCGGCATACTCACACAGAGGGAGACTTCTACCTGATAGGAGCCTGTGCGTATGCTGCGTAGGTTATGTGCGCCACCTATCGCTGGGCTAACAGGTGAGGTACTCATTACACTGGTTCTATCCTTGACGATTTGTTAATCGAAAAGCCAATGTAACTTTCCCTCATTTAACCTATGTTGGAAACTCTATTTTTAATGGCTCTACGAATCCTGCCATTGGTATTACTGATCTTGGTTGATGATAAAACCGACGATTCTCGATAGAGTGCTTATTTAAGAAACGCTCTGGAGATTCAAGTTTTAACTGTTCAATGGTTTTTTCTAGTTCGTGATTTGTCGTAGATTGATACTCCTCGCCAATCTTAGGTCTGACGGTAGCTTTTAAGCGTGATTGCTGTTGTTCTGTAAACATTGTGTCTCCTTAAAATGGTGCGTCGCTTAGATCGTCATCCTTAAAATCGTTCTTAGCTGGCTTCTTGGTCTCCTTCTCCTTAACCGCTAGAGAGAAGAATTTGCCGTTCTTGCCTTCCTTAAGCCATCCAGAGAGCCAGTAATCGCAACCATCGATATTGATAGTGCCGCTATAGTCTGGGTGCTTGTCAGACTGTTTGTTCGTGTTGCGTCCTAACATACCGCGATTAGTGTTGTCGTATTCCATTGTTTATCCTTTAGTAAATTTCTTGATTGCACTACGTTGCTTGCTATCCAACTGTGACCAGAGTGCAGTTTTCCAGTCCGCATCTAGCTCCAGAGAATTGATGTACTCCACAGCCTCAGCTACCTGATCCTTGTGAATCAGCATAATTACATCGGCTGCGTAGCTTTTGATTTCTTCCTGTGACTGTTCGTCTAAGGTGTCGAATACGTCTTTCGTTACAGGCTTAGATGACTTAGGTTCTTCTGCACCAGTAGTAGCGTCTAGTGCGTCATGCTCACAGATAGCCAGAGCCATTACCAGTAGATACCGAGTAATGTAGGTAATCGATGCGCCTAGATTTTGGACATCGTGACAGCCCTTCAACTGAGCCGAAGCCATAGGGCAGGTGAACTTAGCGCAACCACCATCCTCAGTGTCAATAACGCGCATTGTCGCTAAGTCGCTGGTGAACTCTAGCGTATGACATAGCTTTAATTCAGCAAATATCGAGTTGACTGTAGGCAGGAAGTCGGTCAGCTCAAAGTAGCGATACCCTGCGAACTTGTTGTGTCCTGACTTCTTTAGCTCGATATTCTGGAGCTTGACTCTGGCTTTCTGTAGCTTTTCATACACAAGCCATTGCTGCTGTTCTTCTTGCTCCTGTTGACGGTTATCCATTATTTATCCTTTAGCGAATTTTTTATTGAAGATGATATTGTTAGGTTGTGTTGCCTGAGTAGTCTGTACCTTTGTAGCCTCCTTTTGCTCCTTTCTAATGCGATCAAAAGTCTTACGAATATTCGTTTTAGTTGACGGAACATACTTAAACTCTTTGTCTAAAATGCAAGGAAATGTCATAAGTTATCCAGTAGCATAGAAAGGATCAATATTGCCACGATTACCCACAGGGCATTACGGTCAATGAAGTCTGCTAGTTTATCGTCTGGATTAAATAGTTTCATGCTTGGCTCCTAAAGTGTTCTTCTGCTTCCCGGTCTTTACGCTCCTGATACAGCCTGTCTTGATGCTCCATGTACTCATCTTCTGCGGTTGGCTGGTAAGGCGGTAGTCGCTGCTCCTTAACGATACGGTCAATCATTCCGACTAGAAACCGCTGCATACCATCCTTGAGTGCGTCTGCGTCTTTTTGATGTCTTGACCAGACAAACAGAAGTTCGCTAAATTCTTCCTCAATGCTTGCAGCATCCATGTGGCACAAAACATCGTTAGGATGTCCGTCAAGCAGCTCTGAGATCAGGTATTGTTCAAACTCTTGGTCATTCATATTTATCCCCTAGTGAGTTACCGCTTCGAAATAGTGCCACAGATTAACAGGTTAGTGCAAATATATTTCTATTAGTAAATGTAAATCTATAGAAACATTCTATTACCAAACGTCAACATTCTGCGATAATGAAATACGAAAAATACTTAAAACAATTGCAAGAAACCAAGACTAAGCCGGATAAACAGCCGGAAGTTAGAAAAACAACACCACGAGGGCAGACCATTGAAAGACGAAAATTCACAACCCTTAGTAGCAACGTCAAGCGGCAAAACTGGAACGACTAAGACCTATAACTTTGGGCTACGGTATTGCGCTGGATGTAAGCGGAGTAGATCAGCGATTCAGTTCGGCAACCTAGAGATTTGCAAGATTTGTCAATTACGAAACGTTAAGGTATAGTTTTAATCGCGCTTGGCGGCGTGTTTAGGCAAGCCCTAGAAGGGACTCTGCTGGTAGCCTACCAGTCCGCCAACACCTTAATCGGTGAGAGTCTCTCCTAGGGCTTTTTTTATTGGAAAAAGCTATGTTGAAATTTAGAGCAACGGATGACTTAGAGGCATACATCAGTGACGTAGGGTGCCTTGTTTTGAAGCAAAACTCTTTTATTGAAGGCAAAGAAATTTCAATAATAATAACTCCAGATCAGGCTTATGAAGTCGCTCAATTAGTCTTAGATTTTCACGAGGAAATGTGCAATTCGTGGATGGGTGGATTATCGAAGGAGATTGACGATGAGTAATCTCCTTATAAATGAGTACCCATTAATTGTTCTGCCATCGTTGGCGGTCAAATACGGGCTGAATGAGGCTATCGTAATCCAGCAAATTCAGTACTGGTCTAGGAAATTAGACGTTAGTGAGGATGGATTTTCTTGGGTATACAACACGATTCCTGAGTGGAAAAAACAATTTCCATTTTGGTCTGAAAGGACTATTTTTTCTATCTTAAAAAGCCTTCGAGAAGTTGGTGTTTTGATAGCTGAAAAAAGAAGTAAAAGTCCTTGGGATCACACTTTGTACTACCGTTTGAACTACGAAATTCTTGACCATACGATCTCGCAAACTTTGCAAGATCGACCTAGAAAGTCTTGCGATAACACTGTAAATACAGAGACTACCAGAGACTACTTTACCGAGTTCTGGTCAGCCTATCCTAAGCGAGTGGCAAAAGAAGACGCTAGGAAGGCATTATCAAAAATAAAACTTACCGATGATTTGTTTGCAAAGATGCTGCAAGCTATCAAGGATCAAGGTCTAGCTTCTATGGACAAGCAATTTGTGCCATTTCCGGCTACTTGGCTAAACAAAAAACGATGGGAAGACGAAATCACTAGACCTAACGTTGTTGTTTCTATGGGGAGACGAGTTCTATGATTGGCGATTTACTAAACAAACTCGAAAAGGTCAAAGGCTCTAAAGGTCGCTGGACTGCTTGCTGTCCTGCTCATGGAGATAAGTCTCCGAGTCTTGCCATAACGGAAACAGATGACGGTCGAATCCTGCTCAAGTGCTTTGCCGGATGTTCAGCGCAGCAAATCGTTGAAGCCGTTGGAATGGACTTGACAGACCTATTTCCTAACGACAACAATTTAGACCGATTAAAGGCAAACCATATCAACAAACCAGTAAGGAGACCGTTTTACGCAACAGACCTGCTGAAAATAATCCAATTTGAGGCACTTATTACGTCCATAGCGGCGTTTGACGTAAGCGAGGGTAGGGAAGTATCAGCCGAGGATAGAAAACGGCTTAAAACGGCTCTATCCAGAATCAACGAAGCTGTTTCTTACATTCAATAGGGGAGACTATGACGATTGAACTCACAAGAGATGAGGCTGAGGAGCTACTAAAGATTCTAAAGCTGATGTACACAAACCATGCTTTAACGAAAGCCATTGCTGATCGATTAGCCGGAGAGCCGCTGATTGAGTTTCCGAAAGAACCTGAGCCAGAGGAGCCGGTTGATTCTGGATGGAAAGACTTATCTACCGCAGAGATTAAGGCTATCTGGAACCTAACGAAAAAGCCTAGCGAGTTCTCAACGATGCTACTGGCAAAGATTAAGGAGAGAAATGACATTCCACGATGACCTAAAGCGCGGTATAGCCATTGAAATGCAGGTGCTTGCGAATATTCGGAAAAAGTATCCATGCGCTACGTTAATAGATGGCTACAAGGGCTACGACATCTGGATACCGGAGACAGCCACAGGCGTTGAGGTGAAGTATGACCCGATGTCTAAAGAGACGGGCAATCTGGTTGTTGAGGTCGAGATGTCTGGCAACCCGTCGGCATTGCTGGCAACCGAGGCTAAGTGGTGGGTTTTTTACGATGGTGACGTTTTTTTATGGGTCAGACCGAGAGACATTATTCACTGCATTATCGAGAATAAATTGGTATATGTAGAGTTTGTAGGTGCTGGAGATCGGAACAAAAAGAAAGCGTTTTTGATTAAAAAAGAACTGCTGTTCAAATATGGGGAGAAACGATGAGCATTGAAGCTAGGGCGATAGAGCTAGACGAGGCTAGGAAAGCCAGAATCCTAAAATCCGAGACCATTGACGTAGAGAAGTATCTTCATGCCCACGATGTAACGATCCGGGTAAGGAAGGCTAGGGATTGGCTCGAGTCGGTCAAAGAGTCCTACCTATCGGAAACGGTAGAGCGAAAAGTCGTTATGCCTTGGACTAAGACGCATGATTCCTTTGCCTATCGTGAGGGTGAGGTAACTGTTTACGCTGGTTCTAACGGTGGTGGTAAGTCGCTCATTACTGGTCAGATAGCCTTGCACTTGGTCAAACAGAATCAGTCGGTCTGCATAGCGTCATTCGAGATGAAGCCAGAGAGGACGTTACAGCGAATGCTCCGGCAGTTTTCCGGTGAATCGCTGGATGATCCGCTAACCCATGACAGGGCAGGATTCATCACGAAGATGGTTGACCGGATGGACAAGTTTCTAGGTAGTAATATGTACCTTTACGACCAGCAGGGAACTACGTCGCCAGAGAAGGTGATTGCTATGTCGAGGTACTGCGCCACAGAGCTAGGCGTTAAGCACATCATCATCGACAGCCTAATGAAGTGCGTTAAAAACGAGGATGACTTCAACGGTCAGAAGTCTTTTATCGACGAGCTAACAGCACTAGCGAGAGATCATAACGTCCATGTTCATCTAGTCCACCATATCCGCAAACAACAGAGCGACGAAACGCAGCCGAACAAGAACGATCTGAAAGGGTCTGGAAGTATCTCGGATCAGGTGGATAACGTCTTTTTGGTGTGGCGCAACAAGAAGAAAGAAAATGCTAAAAACCGAGGTGAGCAGATAGACGAGACGCAGCCGGATACCTACCTAATGTGCGAGAAGCAGCGGAATGGGGATGGCACTGAGTGGTACGGTTTATGGTACGACAGTCTAAGCCAGCAGTTTGTGGAAAGAATAGGGGCGAGAATTGACTTTGACAACCGAGGGTCATTCGTATGAATAAGATAGAGTTTGGTGACTGCCGAGAAACTATGCGCCGTTGGGCAAAAGAGGGCATTAAAGCGAAAACCTGCGTGACCAGCCCACCGTATTACGGGCTGCGGGATTATGGGCGTGACGGGCAGATTGGTTTGGAAGAAACGCCAGAGGAATACATTGCATCGATGGTTGAGGTGTTCCGGTGTGTGTGGGATGTATTAGCTGATGACGGTACTTTATGGCTAAATATTGGGGATAGTTACTACAATTACAGACCTGGCAAGGGGCAGTCATTATCTAAACAGTCGTTTGCTAATAACCATCAAGATTTGCCGCAGACTTGCGCAAGGCGTGGAAACAAACTAGAAGGATTAAAAGAAAAAGATTTGATTGGGATTCCTTGGATGCTTGCCTTTGCCTTACGCGCTGACGGTTGGTACCTGCGTCAGGACATCATTTGGCATAAGCCGAATCCGATGCCCGAGTCGGTGCGAGATCGTTGCACGAAGGCGCATGAGTACATTTTTTTGCTGTCTAAGTCAGACAGGTATTTTTTTGATAGCGAGGCAATGAAAGAGCCAGCCTCAAATGCAGGAAAGAGAATATCTTTAGGGGTAAAATCAATGTCACGAGGGCAAGCAACTGGAGCTAACGTTGCCGCTTCTGGAAATGGATTGGCTGAATTTTATGATGTGCCTGAAACAAGAAATCGTCGTAGCGTGTGGACTGTTACAACAAAGCCCTATAAAGGCGCACACTTTGCTACTTTCCCACCTGACCTGATAGAGCCTTGCATATTAGCTGGTAGCTGCGAGGGTGATATAGTTCTCGATCCCTTCATGGGAAGCGGGACGACAGCTCAGGTGGCAGTAGAAAATAATCGTCGGTATCTTGGATGTGAGCTAAATCAAGACTATGAAAAATTACAAGCAGACAGACTTAAACAAGCCAGATTGGAATTTGCTTGAAATCGAAAGGCATCGCTGTGAAGTTCGACAAGTTTTACTCTGGAGAGTAGAGGACAGGGGTAAGGCGATGAGCTACCTATCTTTGGTCAGGCAGAAGCGAGGCGATCAAGCTGCGGATAGGTTAGAGAAAGATTGTCGGACTCAGTGGGAACGTGGGAACAGGGGCGAGAAGGGGGACTGGCGTGGTCTATAAACGTGTGGATTCTAATCAAGTGGAAATCGTGAAAGAGTTAAGACGCTTAGGTATGGAGGTCGAACATCTCCATGCGGTAGGCAAAGGCTGTCCTGACATCTTAGTAGGCTGGAAGGGCAAAAACTGTCTCTTAGAGATAAAACGGGACGAGAAAGCCAAGCTAACGCCGGATCAGGTCTTGTGGCATCACAGTTGGAAAGGGCAGGTAACTGTTGTCAGTAACGTAATTGACGCGATAAAGGCAGTGAAAGAGGTTTGCCGGGAATAGTGTTTACCTATAGCAATGTGTTTACCGATAGAAATAAATATGTTTACGCAAGGCAATTGATTATTTAGGATGTGCTTGTACCGACTTGGTACTAACTAGGGGAGCAACATGAAAGTTGAAGGAACAACCCAACACACAGCAATTTTCGTTGATACGGTTGGCAAGAATGTCTGGATTAACGTGATGTTGTCCAACGGAAGCGCAAACCTATCTATCTCGCCGGAGAACGCTGAGAAGTTGATTGAGGCAATTCGAATCTCTATCGGAGAGGCAAATGCAGGTTGATCCTCATGAGGCAATCGACTTCATCTACCGGAACTCTACGGCTTACGCTAAGGCTAAAGCTGAGGTAACGTACCTAGAGGAGTTTCGGAAAAGCAAGAAAGCAATCCTATATGCTCAGTCAATGGGGAAAACCGTAACTGACAGGGAAAATCAGGCTTATGCTCATCCAGAGTACCAAGCCTTGCTAAAAGGGCTTCAGGCGGCTGTAGAGGCTGCTGAGGAGCTTAGGTGGAAGCTGATTGCGGCACAGGCTCGCATCGACGTCTGGCGGTCTCAGGAGGCTTCTAATCGAACTATGGATAGGGTGACACAATGAACGAGATCGATGATAGCAATTTGGCACAATGTGAGTATTGCGGTTGGGTAGTAGATTGGGATGAGGTTCCGAGGGCTAGGGATATGTCTGGAGAGATCGTTACCTGCTGCGAGGAGTGCAACGAGGGCGAGAGTTTCGTCAATTATCCAAGCCAGAGATTTAATCAAAAAGGGTAGAATGAGGGCAGCTATCGTGAGGCTATATGCAACAGCCTTTATTCGAGAATCTGCCCGTCAAGATCAGGAAACTGACTCAGCGTGAGATAGACGCTTTGATGGAGCGTTGCTTTGGAAACCTTGAGTATTACCACGAGCCTGAGATCAGGAAGTTTGCCAAAGAAATCCAGAGGGCTATGCTAAATGTGGAGAAAAAGACAGATTGAACTACCGAAACAAAAAGCTACTAGAGATCGCCCGAAAGCTACCGTGTTGCCACTGCGGACGGGAGGATGGAACAGTAGTAGCAGCCCACAGCAACCAGTTGCGGGATGGCAAGGGAAAGAGTATAAAGAGTAGCGATTTTAGAATTGCAAGTTTGTGCTTTGCCTGCCATTCCGAGCTAGATCAGGGCAAGAATCTATCTAAGCAGGAACGGGTCGAGATGTGGGAAGAAGCGCATCGCAAGACGATAGGTTTACTATTTGAAAACGGTTATCTGGAGGTCAAGTGAAGAAGACCAAAGCTGAAAAAAAGATGAGTAAGGTTTATAACGAGTTCAAAGAGGGAACCTTGCACAGCGGTAAAAACGGCAAAGTTGTTACCAATAAGAAACAAGCGGTCGCAATCATGTTATCGGAAGGTCGCAAAGCCTCGAAGGGGAAGAAATGAAAAAGAAAGGTGATCCGGGTTTGTACGCTGCGATCCATGCCAAGCGTAAACGTATTGCCGAGGGTAGTGGCGAGAAGATGCGTAAGGTAGGTTCTAAGGGTGCGCCGACTAAGGCAGATTTTAAGGAAGCCGCTAAAACAGCCAAGCCGAGGAAGAAATGAAGAACGGTAAAAAGAAATCTGACAAAGAGTTGCTAAAAGAGTATCTCGACGAAGAAAAAGAGAAGAAAAAGAACGGTGTTAATGAGATAGAAATCGAGATCAAGATTCCTATGGGCAAGCATAAGCGGGGCAAAAATGGGCGCAGCATGGACTAAGAAGGCTGGCAAGAACCCGAAAGGGGGATTAAATGAAAAGGGTAGAAGGTCTTACGAGGCTGAAAATTCTGGCTCTAATCTTAAGCCTCCTGTTAAATCTGGTGATAACCCTCGTCGTGCTTCGTTTCTAGCTCGGATGGGCAATATGCCGGGAGCAGAGTATAAAAATGGTGAGCCTACTCGTTTGCTACTATCTCTACGGGCATGGGGAGCCAGTTCAAAAGCCGATGCCAAGGCTAAAGCAGCCGCCATATCCGCAAGAAACAAAAAGAAATGAGCCACCAGAGCCAGCTAGACTTTGTGTCTGGGTTAAAAAAACGGTTTCCACAGTATTTTTTCGAGGCTAAGGTCTTAGAGATCGGCAGTCTGGATATTAACGGTTCTATCCGTCAATTCTTTGTCGGCTGCGACTATACCGGGGTTGATCTAGGTGAAGGTCGAGGCGTTGATGTAGTGGCTAAGGGTGAGGAATTGACCTATCCAGACAGCAGTTTCGACGTGGTGGCTAGTTGCGAGTGCTTTGAACATAATCCTGAGTGGGTAAAGACCTTCAATAACATGGCTAGGATGGCTTCTGGGTTGGTTTTCTTTACCTGTGCTACTACGGGCAGACCTGAGCATGGAACGAGGCGTACAAGCCCGGATGATGCGCCATTTTGCGGTGATTACTACCGGAACCTAACGGAGCAGGATATTAGAGAAAACTGTGATCTGGATAAGTTTACAGTGTATGAGTTTTTAGTTAACAGTAGTCCGGCAGATTTGTATTTCTGGGGCGTATGCAAGCAATAGTCATTTGTACTGTCGGGAACCCCGGCATAGCGGTACTGCTGGAATCGATCAATGTTTACGCTAACGACATTCCGGTTTACATAAGTTCGAAAAGCCCGATAAATACGACACATAAAGTGATACCAAATAACGGTTCCACTTTTGGGGATGCCTATAACGCAGCGGTTGACTATGCTTTCCAAGATGGAAACTACGACTCATTGATTTTAGCTAACGATGATGTGGTGCTTAATCCAGATACGCTATCGCTGCTAAGGGAAGATGCGGGAATTCTGGAATCTCGTGGCGTTAAATACGGATTCTTAGGCGCAAGAAGTGACTATGTGTTGCCAGACCAAAACATTAGATTCCCGATAGAGGGGGATAAGCGCAATGGTTTACGGTGGGCAAGCGAGTCGAATATTAAGTTGACTCCGGTAATTGCGCCTATTTTCGCGTCGATAAGCAGGGAAGCATGGGAAGTTGCAAAGTTTCCGTCAACTAATTGGTATTCAGATAATATAATATGTCATGACTTAAACGTGGCGGGTTATCAGCATTTCGTCAGTAGGGCTTATGTGCATCATGCAGGGAGCCAGACGATAGGTGTTGATTTCAAGAAATGCCATGAGGAACCGAGGGCGTGGATATTAGCGAATCGCCCAGATATGTACGAACTTATTTACGCATGACACCGGAAAGGTAGTGCAAAGTGCAGATAAAGACAGTCTCAGTAGAGAAGCTCATCCCTTACGTCAAGAACAGCAGGACACATTCTGACGGTCAAGTAGCCCAAATCGCGGCAAGTATCAAAGAATTCGGCTGGACTAACCCTATCCTTGTGGATGGGGAGAGCGGCGTTATAGCTGGTCATGGGCGGCTATTGGCTGCAAGAAAGCTAGGGCAGAAGGAAGTTCCGGTTATTGAGTTAGCGCACATGACGGAGAGCCAGAAACGGGCTTACGTCATTGCCGACAATCAACTAGCCATGAACGCAGGTTGGGATACGACCTTGTTATCGTTGGAGTTAGCCGACCTAAAGGAACAAGGGTTCGAGATGGACGTACTCGGATTCGACCCTAAAGAGCTAGATAAGCTGCTGGAGCCTGAACAGGTAGATGGATTAACGGACGAGGATGCTGTGCCTGAAGCCCCGGTAGAGCCTAAGACAAAGCTAGGTGATATTTATCAACTTGGCAATCATCGGTTAATGTGTGGGGATAGTACGAGCATTGATGCGGTAGAAAAGCTCATGGATGGTCAGAAGGCAGATATGGTGTTTACTGACCCTCCTTATGGTATGTTTCTTGATACTAACTATGATTCAATGTTTGCCGCTGATAAATCTCACCGAAAAACTGGAAAACGATTTGACGAGGTAGTAGGGGATCACGAAGATTTTGCGCCTGAGTTAATCAGCACGATTTTTGCGGCTTTCCATGACACAGATGAAATTTTTATATGGGGTGCTGACTATTTCAGTGAATTACTTCCAGATCGTAAGAATGGTTCATGGATCGTATGGGATAAACGAACAAACGAAAACATGGACAAAGTGTCTGGCAATACCTTTGAACTGTGCTGGTCAAAACAAAAACACAAGCGATTGATTGCGCGGATTTTGTGGTCGGGGCATCACGGAATGCAGAAGGATGATACAAAAACAAGGGTTCATCCAACACAAAAGCCAGTTGAATTAGCAAGTTGGTTTTTTGAAAATTGGGGCAAAAATTGCATAGTTGTAGCCGACTTATTCGGTGGCAGCGGTAGTACGTTAATTGCCTGTGAGAAAACAAATCGTCATGCAATGCTTATGGAACTAGACCCTAAATACTGTGATGTAATAGTAAAAAGATGGGAAGATTTCACCGGCAAGAAAGCCGTATTGTTAACAGATGAGTAACATTTACCCTCAATAAAATGGTAGAGCATAAGCCAACAGAAGAAAACAAGCGGATAGTCGAGACATCGGCAGGACTAGGCTTGCCCCATGAGCAGATAGGCGCATTGATAGGCATCGATGACAAGACGCTGCGGAAGCATTATCGGACTGAGCTAGACGTAGGAAAGGCTAAAGCCAGCGCACAGATAGCCAAGACGCTGTTTAGCAAGGCTCAGGGCGGGGATACGACTGCGTTGATCTGGTGGACTAAGGCTCAGATGAGATGGGCTGAAACGCAGAAGCAAGAGGTTACTGGGGCTAATGGTGGCGCACAGGAAATGATCGTCCGATGGGGCGGGAAGGCTAAAGATGAAGTACAAGATGATTAACTGCCC
>JACCDG011611200.1_pt1 | contig 36910 bp, 66 predicted proteins | sample 7442471 | NCBI WGS metagenome assembly JACCDG01 (sample SAMN15323444, study PRJNA562643) | freshwater metagenome | isolation source: river surface water | place: USA:Blue River Watershed | collected 2017-08-17 | reverse complement strand
TTAATTGCTAAAGCATCAACAAACAAAGAAGCTATTTCAGCGCTAGCGGATTTAACAAAAGCAAGTCAGAATCCAAAGTTTGGTGGAGCTGCTGCAGCTAAGTTAGCAGATAGGCTAAATGCTGCAGGTATTATCGACAACGAGTATATTAACGAAATCAATCAGTTGTTTGGTAGTCCTGATGCTCGTCAAACAAGTCAACCTACGCCAGAACCGCAAGGTGGTCGTATTAACTGGGACGAAGTTGCACAATGATTGAAGCAGTATTATCTTTTTTAGGCGGTTCAGCATTTCGCATGATTTGGGGCGAAGTGTCGTCCTTCTTTGTCCGTAAACAAGAACACTCTCAAGAAGTAGAGCGTATGCGTTTACAAGCGGAGTTAGACGACAAAGCCCACATTCGTAACTTAGAATCACTGCGTGTACAGGCTGAATTAGGTGTTAAAACCATTCAAGTACAAGCAGACGCTGATGTCGCTGTGCAGGAAGCAGAAGCGTTCACAGAAGCTATTAGACAGTCCTATAAGCCTAGCGGAATAGCTTGGATTGATGCTTGGAATGCGTCTATACGCCCTCAATACGCTGAAGTAGCTCTTATCCTATGGGGTTTGAAGCTATATCAACAATCGTTCGTTATGGACAGCTTTGACATCGGTTTAATGGCTGTTATAGCAGGTTACTTCTTCGCTGATAGAACTCTAAGACGATTACAAAAATGATTCCTCAAGAAGCTTTGTCGTTAATCAAAGCATTCGAGGGATACCGTAGTAAGCCGTATCTCTGTAGTGCGGGCGTTCCCACTATAGGTTACGGCTCTACTTTTTATAAAGACGGAACAAAGGTAACACTCAATGACAGAGAAATTAATCTTGACATGGCAAATACTTTGTTGGATTACACGCTTCGTACTGTCTTTATTCCTTCTGTGTTGCGTCTCTGCCCTGTTCTGGCTAATAGACCGAATCAGCTTGGTGCTATTGTTAGCTTTACTTACAATCTTGGTGCTGGTAATCTAAGAAACAGCACATTGCGTCGTAGAATTAACGAAGAACGCTGGGAAGAAGCTGCGGATGAACTGCTTAAATGGAATAGAGCAGGTGGACAGATTAGTCGTGGTCTACAACGACGCAGAGAAGCTGAAAGAGCCTTATTTGTTTCATAAAAAAACCCCTCCGAAGAGGGGCTATAAAGGTACAACACACAAGGAAGGATTAAATAGCACAGCCACCTGCAGTACAGCTTAGCATCTGAGCGCCTTCGACATTATCGTCAAACTCTTTAAAGTTATCCCAAGCAATCTCTTTAGGCTGTTGAGCTTTCAACGCTTCATACTGCTCTGCAGTGCATTCTTCATATGGTGCTTGACGATAAGTACCGCCGTCATATGGTAGGAACGACACACCAGTAACCTCGTCAAAGTGCTTATAGACATACGCACCGACTTCCATCCATTCATGCTCTTTCACAGAGATAGTCACAGACGGTTTATGTTCACAGTAATGTCGTTGGAACAGCAACCATAACTTCAAATGCTTCAAAGCAGTTAAGTCTTCACGCAATAAAGCACCGTCAGCAACCTTGACAGGGAAACTAAATACTGTCGTGCTTTCAGGCTTCATAACACATGGTTCAGCGACAAAACCTGCCTGAATCATAAACTGTGTTAGAGGGTCTTTATTGTCAGCTCGAACACGGCGAATATAGTACTGACTGTGCTGAGGATGAATGCCACTAGCAGTACTGCAAAGTTGCGATACAGTCCCTTCAGGCTTGATGGCAGTGACCGCAACAGATTGATTAATTCCGATAGCAGCAGCAAACTCAATATTAGTAGTAACAGCCACATCTCTTAATCTCTCCAATCTAGCAGGTAAGTCCTCGTCATCAGGATTGTTTAGTAAATGATTGTCAAGAATGCCAGTCATCGACACACCTAACAACGCTTCTTCTTCCGTATTCTTCTGCCAGACCTTACGCAAGTATGGGAAGTTAGTCAACGACGCTTGGAATGTCCCAAGAATAGTTGCAATACGGATTTTACGCTCCAATGTAGCCATATCATCATCGCTACGAACAATACATGATGAAAGGTTGCAAAACTGGTACGGGCGTAATATTATCTCCGAACATGGATTTGTACCAAAAGCATAGGTAGAGTCCCTGCGACCGTTCTTCGCTGCTTGTTTCTGTGACGCATCACGATTGAAAATACCTCGCTCACCAGAGTGTGATTCATAAATAGAAGTCCATTCACGCATGAACTGCCCGATAGCAGGTGTTTCTTCGTACACTGCTGAGTTGTTCGCCAATGCTCGTTGACCTTGTCCGTCCCACCAATTACCTGCTTTAGCGTGTGCCATTTGGTCATCGCCTAAGTCAGACAAACTAATCATTGCACTGCGTCGGACTCCACCCACAACAACAACTTCCCCGATTTTGCAGAGAATATCATGACATTCGATGGAACTGAGACGGCGGCCTGCTGCGCCTTTAAACTTGGCTGTAACGAACTTAAAAAGGTCTTCCAAAGGTTTTGGTCCAGAAGCTCTTCCTCCGAAAGTCTTAAGTCTTGCTCCTGCAGGTCTAACTTTGGACAAGTCGAACTTTGGAATCTCGCCAGAGTATAAAAGAGCGATGAGTTGTCGAAGTGATTTAGCCCATCCTTCTTTAGAATCCGACACAACAATAGTAGTCTCACTATTAAACAACTGCTCTGGCACTTCAGGTAATTTATTAACATACTGTTTCTCCACAGAGAAGCCGACACCTGTACCACATAGCAAGATATACATAGCTTCGTCGAATGCTTTAGGGTCATCAATAGGTAAATATGAGCAGTTAAACGCTGCTACATTCTGACGCTCTAAAGCAGGTCCTGCAGTCATAATTGCACGCATTGACGGCATGACTTCAAGATTGTTTACTGCTGTCTCTAGTTCTTCTCTTAATTGGTTGGTTAAATGATAACCCTGTTTGTCGGCTAAGTGTTTAGCCATAAAGTCAAAGTAGCGTTTCACTGTTTCATTCCAGTGTTCACGACGACCTTGGTCATCTAGGTAGCGTGAATAGCGACTTTTAGCGATAAAAGTGTTGTATGGTGTCATTTTATAAGTCATATTATCTAACTTCTTTTTCCAATGTGTCTGCGTTGTCTTCAATCTTGTCAGAGAACATCTCGACAAGGTCCTCAGAAGTAATGTTCAACAGCTCTAACAGCGTGACTTCGTCAAGGTCTTTAAGTCTTTCCTTAATCTCGTGTAACAGCAGTGGCATTCTTCTCTTCCTTTTCAATCAAATAACTTAAGTAATGTTGTGCTTTCTTTAAATCCTCCAATCCGTTTTTGTATCTCCATCGAAGTAAGTATTTTAACACATTTCCTTCATAGTAGTTTAGTTCCCATGTATCAATAATATCCCAAGGTTGGTAAGGTTTTCCTTTGTAATGATTTCCGCCAACTTGTTGATTTTTAACGGAAAATGTATCACCAGGGTCTTCACAGCCTAGGTTTGGCATTGCAACGGGACTGTCATTATACCACAAATTCCCTTGCTCGTCATAAAAGTCTTTAAGCGTCTTTACTGTCATGTTGGTATCCTTTTAATCTCCGTTGTCTTGCTAAGTGCTTTCGTAGATTGCGACCATGTGCCACACGCCCTACATTGGTATCGTTGATACACGCCTGTACTGCTAATAGCAGTTCCACGCTTCTGTATCTTCGGCGAAGCACAGCTTGGACATATGTGTTCGTCGCTAAACAGATTCTGATTAGGATGCGATTGTATCCAAGGCATAAGTTTATGATACAGTTTCTCAAGTAAGATAACATCTTGGACATTGTACTCCTCCATCTTTTTCCATGCGTCCGCATCTTTGTTCATACATTTTAACCATAACTCAAATCCTTCATGGTCTACTTTCTTGCCTAAACCAAGTTGTTGTGAGACATGGTCTAGCTTATTAGAAGCAAACCTAAAGTTGCGCCTAACAGTACGCAATAAATCAATCTTCTTATAAGGAGATGGTGGATTAAGACCACAAAGGAGGAATTCCTTGTTAAGAACAGGTAGGTCGAACTTATCGCCATTATAAGTAACAACAGCGTCGGCAATGTCGAGGAGTGCATGGATGCCCTTTAGCATTGATTTATGTTTAGATGAATGAATAGAATCAAAGTATATCTGACTATCACCAACCCACTTAGCTGTGTAGCACAATACCTTTGATGTGTCAATCATCTGATTTAAGCCGATGTTCTGGTCGTATAGTCCCCAGACATACGCCGACATCGGGCTTGTTTCAATATCAAGAAGTAGGATTCTCATCGTCGCCTTCTAAGTTTGTTAGTGTGTAAGGTTGTGAACGGAAGTCACAGACACCGTATTTATCAACGAAGCGAATCTTTTCTTTGATGTCGTAGCCGTAGATGTTGCTTAAGAACTCTACGAAATCAAGCAAAGGACTTGTCCATGAAATGTCGTCAGGGTACTCGACAGTGCTGTTGAACTCACGACGAGCTGCGTACGGACCGTTGTCAGTGCTATGGTCTGTTTCGAATCTAAATGTGTAGTAATGGTTTACTTCTTTCATTAGTGATTACTCCCTTCTGGTTTGTCATCATTTCCAACAATTCTCAACAATGTGTCTACTTGATTACTCAGATAAATGTTCTCTTGCTCAATAGACTCTAATCTATCACGACACAGTCTTAAAGACTCTCGTAGATATTGTACTTCTAGTCGGATTTGGTCAAGATGCTCTTCAATCATTTTGTTACCTTGTCTAAGAAATACTCAGCATCGACAATAACTAAAGGCTTAGAATGATTCTGCTTGATAAAGACAACAGGTTCGTGCTTACCGTGTTGCTTAGCTTGTTCATAATAGTTGTATACAGCAATCTTAGCCATGTTCTTACACTCTATCTGCATAGGAAACAGCTTTCTTGCTGCGGGACTAAGTTGAACATCTTCACCACCTGCGCCCATCGAAGTAGACTTAATATCGTCTTGTTCTAGTTGCGGAAGTCTTTTGAGCAGTTCGTCTCTGACCCACTTTTGCAGGTTTCTTCCCTTTGCTTTGGCGCTTTGTGGTTTCATGCTTTTCCTCTAACTCTTCTTGAATAATCCAACGCTTTGGAATACTGATGACATTGTTGCACATATTGTCGCTAACAGTTCCTGCGACACAGATACCTTCATCATCTTCTGCGACTAAAAAGCCAACAGTAACACACTTAGCTAAGTCAACCTTTGGTTTCTCCCAACCTGCATCAGCCTGTGCATCAATCCAGGTAATCTTCACAATCGGTGCAGATTCCTGTAACTTCTCTAAATTCAATGTTATTTCGGTGGTTGCCACAGTTGTCCTTCCTCTCTTTGTAACCACAACAGTTGTCCGTTTTCTAAGACACGAGCTGTGTCGCCATCGTAGGCTTTTAGAACAGCTTCGTATAGCTCTAATTCATTCGTACAATCTTTGAGTAACTTAGCAGCTTTCACAGGACCAATACCTTTGATACCTTGAATGTTGTCAATCCTATCACCAGTAAGCATTTGTGTGTAGAAAGACACCAATCCTGCAAACTCAGGAACATAGTATTTTTCTTTCTTACGGTAATTGTAGTGCCAACCACGAAGCTGATTTAAGTCCTTGTCGATATGCACCATGATGGTGTCCTCTTCAGGCTCTGCATAGGCTGCAATAGCCACTGCATCATCAGCTTCAATACCTTCAGTAACGACAAAGCCCCAAGAGTTTATGAGATGTTCTCTAAGGGCTTTGAAGTGTGTTGGTTTGTCTGCTACTCGCTGTCCTTTGTATGGAGCAGTGACTGCGATGTCGTTACGATAATTGCCTTTACCCGTTAGGAAGCCTTTATAGTCATCGCATTCAATGTCCATACATAACTCAACCATTGTTGCTTCTAAGCGAGATATAGCGTATGGCTCTTCTACATCGTTGGCAGAAAAGCCAACAGCGTATATCAAGCTATCAGCGTCAATGAGTGCAGTTATCACAGGATGTCGTCGTCAGAATCGTCGGAAGCTGCTTCTGCATTAGCATCGTACTTAACCAAGTCTGTAATCACAATCTTAGCTAAAGATGCTGAAACACCTTTCTTGTTCTTCCAAGTCCACTCATAAGGCTTAATCAAAGCAATAGCTTTAGAGCCATTACCTACGATGTCCTTAATCTCGTTACCACCGTTGTCATACGGCTGAATAGCATAGTTAGACTTCACTGTCAAGAACCAACCCTTCTCAGGTTTGTCTTCACGCTTACGAGGTGATAGACCCATGCTTTCCAATGCCTTTACAGCACTATCAGATAAGTTAGTCAAGTCACACTGAAACTTGCCAGACATCTCATTAGGCTTGTCAAAGAATGCCCACTGAACTTCTGCTTGAATTTTAACTGGTTTGCTTTCCATACTGCTTTCTCCTTAGTCTACTGCGTTGATAAAAGTACTACGAACTAAATATAACATCGTTATGTGATTACTATGTTTCACGATATGAAATAGTTAGTGAAAGTTCTTAGGCTCACCGAAGTCCTCAATACCTTCTAAGTCACCATCTTCTAAATCCTGTAAAGCATTAATGATTAGCTCATGGGTTTCTTGTAAGTCCATCGAGGTACGGATTACATAAGTACCGTCGTTATATGCTGTAATACCTATGATACCGTAGATATTCTCAATGTTTTCATCATCTTCAATCATTAGTGAGTTTCCTTCCAGTTAAGACCTACACGATATTCACCCGTTAATGGGCAACGCATTTTTAATTCTTTACCTGCTTCTTCAATAGCCCATACACCTGTCTTGCCAACAATGTCTACACACTCTGGTGTTGTTTCGATTTGCCATTCGTCATGACAGTTTACGACAAACTTGTGCGGTATCTTGTTCTTCTTTAGTTCTTTCGACAACAGAACCAAAGCCTTCTTCATCACTATCGCACCTGCGCCTTGCAACAGCGTGTTGAGCGCCGAATGCTCCGAGCGTACGAGTAACTTGCGTCCGTCCAAACCTCGTAACCAGCCCTTTTCGTTGTATGCCTTAGATACTTTCTTGCGTAACGCATCGAGCTTCGGTGTGTTGCGTAGAAAATTATCAATGAGCTTTTGTCCTTCCTTCGCACTACCTCCAACAATCGTCCCGATTTTGGCAGCTCCTGCACCGTAGAGAAAGGCATAGATAAAAGTCTTAGCTTTACTTCTCTTTTCCTCATGGCTTTCACTCGTCTTGTCCCTGACCGTTTCTTTAGCAATGAGTCCAAGGGATTGTGTGTTCGTCCAGTGTATATCGCCTTCAACAATATCATTCGTATACGCATTGTCATTCATGTAGTGAGCCAACATCCGCAACTCTAAACCACTTGCGTCAATGCCAACTAACTTCATTCCTTTCTCAACAGTCCATAATGCACGACATTCAGGTCCGTAGATGGCTGTGCTGTTAGGCACTTGAGCCATGTTAGGGCTGTGATGAGTCATGCGTCCAGTCACAGCACCGCAGGTAATTACTTTGCCATGCACACGACCATCGGATTCAACTGCATCAATCCATGATTCAATCTGTGCAATACGCTTTTGTAACATTAGGTACTCTGCGATTTTCTTCGCTTCTGGGATGTCGACACCTTCGAGGGTGCTTTCATCGACAATGATACTTCCTTTTTCTGTTGTCTTTGTCGGCTTCCAACCTTTTTCGATGAGTCTTTCTGCGATTTGTTTACGGCTGCCTGGGTTGAACGGCTCGACGATGTCTGCGAGGGGCTTTCCTGTTTTCTTGTGGGTTCTGCCACTGGTAACTTTGGCAGGAAATACGCTTTGCATTTCAGACTCAATAGCTTGTAACTTAGCCTTAAGTTCCACCAATAATCCCTGAGCAGCTCTTTCATCGAGTCTGAAACCGTTACGCTCTTGTTCAGCGACAATGATTGCAACCTCGTGTTCGAGTTCGATGCTTTCTTTCGAGTAGTCATGTTTCATTTCCCTTTCTAAGAAGTGATACAACTGTTTAGTTACTAGCGTGTCTTGTTCACAATACTTAATCATTTCATCGGTAAGACCGCCATCAAAGTCTTTGAAGTCACCTTTAGCGAAACCAAGACGATTACCCCATGCTTCTAAGCTGTGTCCGCCATCGAGCTGTGGATTGTAAAGTCTTGACATAACTAAGGTGTCAACAACCTGAGACTTCTTCATCGTAACGCCCCAGACCTTCTTTAACACTGGTGCGTCAAAGAAGATACCGTTATGGAAAACAATTTTATCTGCTTTATTTAAATACTCTTGAAGACCGTCATTTGTTTTCCAAACAATTACTTCATCAGTAATATCATGTCTTGTGACAGTACACCATATTTTATCGTGGCTTGTGTTTGTCTCTATGTCAAGAATTATTTTCATTTAAATATTTTATCGCTTTTTCCAAAGTTTGTGTGTTGTCTTTTAATAACCCCAATGCTCTGTTACACGGACCGCATAATAGACCACGATATTTTCCTGTCTTATGGCAGTGGTCGACATGGAGTCTCTTGTGTTTTTCAGTGTGTTCATGAGCGCCACACAGTTTACAACTGTAGTTTTGCTTTATTCTTTCGTTTTCGTAAATCTCAGGGGTTATTCCGTATTTTGCCATAAGACTTTTGAAAGCTCTTTCTTTTTGTTTTTGTTTCCCACCTTCTTCATAGTACTTCTTCATCTTAGAAGATATGCCACAGTCAATACAATACGCACGATATGGTCGTGAACCGTCTTTTCTTTTATTTGGACTTAGCCAAAAATCTGATAATGGTTTAGTTTTTTCACACCTATTACAGGTTTTATCAACAGTATAGTCTTGTCTTTTCATAGTATCTCCAAAATCCCAGTATAACACACTATGCACAATAAGTCAAGATATTTCTGCATTATTATATTTGTTTCATTAGTTCTGATAAGTTAATTAAGTATAACTTAGAAGTCATGTCATCACCACCTTTTACAATGCGTGGTTGAGCAGATTCGATATAACTCCGAAGCACACTTACAGGAAACACTAAAGTACAAATAACCTCATTGTCTTTGGCTAGGTTGTGAAACCAATAGTCTGCTTCTGTCGTAGCTATGCCACTAGGCTTTCCTCTGCTCTCAAACTCAACAGCAATGTTCCGTGTGCGTTGCCACATTCCTCGCTCAGTCTTAACTTCAATCTTCTTGCTCTGTAGCATATCTGCTACTTTAGACTCAAAGACTTGACCATAAGCAAGGTCTATGTCAAATCGTTTATCGTTGTTTAATATCATTATTTACATACTTCTTAATAAAGTTTTCTAATGTGTCGTAATAGTACCACTTGTATTTTCCTTTAACACACCATCTTTTAGTTCTTACAGCAACAATAAATTTATCATTTACAAGCAGTCCGTGAGGGCAGTCTTCAACTTTTAATCCTTGTTCCAAAAGATATAGTTCTTTTGATAGACGATACATCGGATTATAATTTAAAGTGTCTCCGTTATGGACATCGTCTGTGTGGTATTCTAACCATTTTTTAACATGGGCTATTCTTGCAGAATTATCAACCATCGTAATAAACCCCATAAATACATCGCTACTGCCACTGCTTCGACAACAAACAAAGCATAGTCTTTATCTCTGATACCTGACCATGCCCACAAAGCAGACCCAATGAAGCCAAACCAAAGATTACTTGGATACTCGTTTAGGCTTGTTAGTGCGATTCCGATTAGGCACAGTATCGTTCCCGTCCACTTTAGCATTCTGTTCTCTTTCTAGGCGTTCTTGTATTTCTTTCTTTACATCGTCGCCTGTTAACTTGCGTTCGTTAAACAACACAGCAAATAAATCCTGTATCTCTGGCTCTGTCAATATCTCTGTCTTACCGTCAGCGTAAAACACTTCACGGTCAATGATGCGAGTTATTAAAGAAGGGTTTAATACCTTGTTTCCTAGTTTAATCATTTCTTAGTAACCTTTATAAAAGCTGACATACGATGGATAAAACCTTGTTCATCATAGACAAAAGCAAACTCATTAAAGATGTTACGCATTTGATACTGTTTACCTTCTAGTTCAAACTTATCCGCTACTTTCAAGTCCTTCAATACGCACATATCGGCGATGTCGTGTTCGTTAATCATTTGTCTTTCCTATGTTTGTCAATTTCAATGTCAAGCTGAATACCTGTAATCCAAGACCAATTATTACCTCGTCCGTCACAGAGTAAGACAGTGGGTGCAATCAAGTCCTCTGGTAAATCCCATGCTGCTGACTTTAGCCAACGATAGCGTTCTGCGTCCTCGAATGTTTCTAAGTCGTCAACAATCTTAGTTAATACATTTTTATTCAAGTCACGCAATCGTTCAATCTCATCGCACAGTGCATTGATGTAATTCCGTGTCACAGAATACTCATCATGCTTAGCATACTTTCGTGCCTGTTCGACTAAGTCTGTGCGTTTATCTTTGTAGCTCACTTTTCACTCGCTTTCTTTATTACTGCTCTAGCAAAGGCTAAAATACCTCCACCATCTATTTGTGCATATAAGTTAATTATTTCATCATCACTCAACTCTCTTGGTGCGGTGTAGAGTGGAACTGTTTTATAGATATCACCGCTATCTTTTAATTCAGCATTAGTCCATGCAAGATTATTAGGTTCTCCATAATACAACTCCATCCATGCAACAGGTTTTATTTCATAGCTCATTTACAATCTCCAACATTCTGCCTGTATGTTGATTATACAGTAAGTGTCCTGCGCCACCTGTATAGCCACTAAAGCGATTCTTTAAGACTCGGACATGGGTCGTATTGCGCTCGATAATGTCCTCAGCTTGTCCATTTCGTTCCAATCCTATCACAATATCGCTTAACTGTGCAATAGAACCTGAGCCACGAAGTTGTGATAACGAAGTCGCTGCGCCGTCCTCATGTCCTTTAGTGTCAGGACGCTTGAGATGTGATACACAGATTAGGCTAATACCTGTTTCCTGAACCAACATACGAAGTCTAGTCATAATAGCGTCTAAGGCTTTACGCTCGTCACCAACATCGCCACCGCTCACGATGATAGAAATATGGTCAAGGAACACATAGCCACAGCCTAGTCCTTTAGCCATATAGCGAACACGGTTAACAATGTTATCAAGACTAGAACTTCCGAAGTGGTCGAATAGGTATAAACGATTCGTTCCAAGTGTCTTATCAAAGGCTTCTTTTAACTCCGTTTCTGTAATCTCAATATCAGGTAAGTGAATTGGTCTGTTCACTGCTAAGGACATCAAAGACCTTGCAGTCTTGCGAACACCTTCTTCCAAGAACATCAAGCCGATATTGTCCTCAGTTTTGTTTAGGATATGCCATACAATCTCACGCAAGAACTGTGACTTACCTAGTCCTGAACCTGCAGTGACCATCACTAACTCACCTTTACGAATACCGTAAGTTAGTTTGTTCAGAGCATCATACGGATAATCGCAGTTAGCTTTTTCGATAGGCTGACTGACAGTTTCCCAGAGTGTTGCACCTTGGATGATTCCATCAGGGACATATCCTTCGGCTGCCCAGAATGCGTCGATAAACTCTTTTTCATCTCTGTTTTGTAAGTATTCACAAGCATCTTTATATCCTTTCTTATGTTTCATTACCTTGACTTTGCCACCGAATAGCTCTGCTACTGCCTGAGATGCTTTACGACCTGGTTCATCGTCATCAAAGCATAGGACAATGTTCTCAAAGCTATCAATCCATTCATATTGTGCTTGGCAGTCCTTTAGAGCTGCTTGTGCGCCATTACGGAGTGATACGACAGGGTATTTACTACCTGACATCTGATAAGCAGCTAGAGCGTCTAATTCACCCTCTGTGATGGTTAAATAACGACCACCTTTAGGGAATAGATTCTGCCCAAAGAGCATCGCTTGTTTAAAATCACCTGCGATACTGAATTGCTTATCCTCTACTGAGCGAGTCTTGATAGCCACCATAGTGCCATCAGCATCATAGTAAGGGTAATAATGCTTATCTCGTGCTAAACGAACGCCATAGGCTAGGCAAGAAGCCGAATGAATACCACGGTCAGGGATAGAAGTAGAAGCAGCATTGTCATAAAATGATAAGTCCTTATTCATAGGTTTAGGTTGTTCTTTCGTTGTGGTTGTTCCGTTGTTCGAGTGTGTATTACAAACAAAGCAGAATGTGTGTCCATCGTCATACAAACTGTTTCCATTGCTACTGCCACAGTTGTTGCATGGTAAATGTTTAACAAATTTACTGTCGCTCATTTCAACATTCTCTTTAAAGTATCGAGGTCGAATGTATCACGCAGATAATGGTCTAAAGCGTCTTTAATCATATCTTTGTGTTCTTCATAGTCGGATTCAATCTTACTGTAAATCCGTTCAATTTCTTTGTTATAAGCCTTAACTTCTGCCACAGTTGCTTTCCATTTCTCGTCGTTGTTCTTGTGTTCTAACCATTTCTCAATCATCTCTTTAGAGCTTCCAGAGGTCTGTTTGAGATGCTCAATAAAACGCATATCGTCATCTAAACTCATATTAATCCTTTCCATTCACATTAACACCTTGCATCACTCTGTAAGGGTATCTGTTTTCTAACCAAAAGCACCTACGCTCGTTAGCATCATTCATAGCGAAATAGCCTTCCCATTTAGCGTTATTCTTTGTAAAAGAACCACATTCTACCTTTTTGTCAATGTCTGTATGCACAGTTCCTAAAGCATAACCACACACTAACAAAAACAGAGAATAACCGACAATAAGCATTAGTTGCATGGTTCTAACCTATCTACTTTGTTGTCTAACACTTTAGCTAATTCCTCGTGCATCTTGTCATAGCCATATTGTAAACAAAGTTCAGCAAACTCATGAACGACAAAGTGAATATGTTGTTCATAGGCTTCAGCAGGTGTTAAGTTGTTATATTCAATCATGTAAACTCCTTATTGACTAATCACTTCATTGTATGCTATATTAACTTCATTGTATATACAACATAGTTCTATCGTAGATTGTTTCTCTATGTTATATATTAAATTATTAAACATCATAGGAAACAACATAGATACTACATAGTTAATACAGGTATCTATGATACCGACAAGTCTGTGCATTATCTCTCGTCCCATAGGTCTTTGTAGTAGTCATCGTCATACCCTTGTTCATCTAGGTATTCCTCAGAATCATCATCAATCAGAGCATCAACGCTATCTAGGTCTAACTCTGTCAATAACTCATTCTTACCCTTAACAGGGATATTACCGATAGCCTTAACACATTCCATACAGGTATCAAGATACGCACTTGTTTCAGCGTGTCTTAGACTGCTTTCATAGTCTGTCAATGTTGCATTGCACACAATACACTTCATAAAACCTCTCTATTCAAGAAAAACATAGTTAGACATACCTTACCATTAACCCATCATAGAAAACTCAATACAGAGCGTTTTGATGCGTTTTAGACATGGTTTAGACATCAGCATAGCCCACCTTTTTAACTGCTAGGTCATAATTAGACAATTTAGGCACTTCTGACACTTTTCTTACAAGCTTATCACCTGATGTCATGTATCTGACTGCTTCGTCATAGGAATCAAACACCCTAATCAGGTCGTCTAACTCATCTCTTAACTCATACTTAGTTATTTTCATATACTATAGTTCTCCAAGGTGGTAGTCTAAATCTTTTTCGTCCCAATCCTCTAATCTATCGTGCATAACATCGATATAAAAGTTTTCCAAGTCGTCTATATCCATATTGCTGACCCAATGATTGACTAGCTTTTGTATTTTCTCATGCTTAGTCATGCTGCCTTTGTTGTTTTCCATGTATTCATTGTGAATAGTCTCAAAAAATTTTTTATCAATCATATTAAACCTCCGTTGTGGTGTTGAACATAGCCATAAGTGGCATCTTTTCTAACAGTAAAGCTTTTTTGCTATCTTTGTCAAGTTTAGGGTTTTGTAAGTTCTTTTGCCCATAATGCACATTCTCGATGCCGTTAGCATCAGTCCAAACCTGATACTTAGTAAACCCGTTAATATGCTTTAGGCGTTCTTTGTTAGTCCTATGTCTGTATTCCTTTGGCGATGCCATTTCGTTAAGTGCATAGACATTGATAAGCCGATATCCACCATTACGGTTGTATAGCTTATCTTTTGCGACTACACGCACATAACCTGCCCTAACTAGGCTAAAGATTAACTGACTAGCGTAGTTTTTAGGTAATTCAGGCACTATGTTGCTTAATTGGTCTATGGTGCATGGTTGCGACTGTAAGACTGCTAATACCTTATCTTTTTTGGTTATAATAGACATTAGTCATCTACTCCCATAATTTCGTTAATCAATTCCTCTCGTTCGTTATAGTATTCAATCAATACATCACGCAATCCGAAGTAATGGCTAGGGAAATCACCTCTACAATCTTTCCACCAATATAAGACACCATCAGAGGTAATTTCTACCTTATCGTTAACCACCCAATAAGTCCCCCAATCGTCTGTATTATGTTCGACAATGTCATATTTGTGCTTATGCACTTTTAAATTAAACCTTTTCATTTTTAGACCCTTTCTCACTTGGTGGTACAAATCCCATCGCTTTAAAGCGTTGCATGATGTGATTGTATTGCCCGTATTTCCAATCTTTATTTTTCCATGGTGGATTTGCATTATCATATTGTTTATTCATCATTAACCCCTTCAGGAGTGCATTCCTGCCACTCGCCAATAACAACATCATAACAGTCATCAATCATAAGGTCTGATGTCTTATCATAGGCTTGTTCTAAAGATTCAGCCTCGACCTCGTAATAATGGTAAACAGTTTGCACAAATTGATATGTTTTCATATTAATAATCCTTTTCAAATTTACATTCAACAGCGTAAAAATCCTCATCACACTCTAAGCATACGCCTAGATAGTCATCATTAGACCTGTGATACTCTGCCATACTTAACACACTATTACATTTAGGACAATAAGCCCTGTAATGCTCTCTTAAGCTTTCCAAATCGTCATAATCAATCATTTTGCTATATCCTCGTCAATCCATGCCATAACCGTACAAATGTCTGACCATTCGTCATCATAGTCTTTATTGCCCTCTGGAATTCCATGCTCTCTATAAAAATATAAAGCATTCCATATAACCTCTAAATCGTCTTTACTTAACGGTTTCATAAATCCTCTCCAATAAATTCTAAGACACTAGCTATTACATAGATACACAAAGCAATAGCACCAAATAAGACACCTAAAGATACTAAGACATCGGATAGTATTAGCATGGCACAAACCCGTATTTTTTAAACAACACAGTATCAACATACTGTAAAAAATCTTTATTGCTAAAGCGTTTACCTGTGTCAGGGTTTACATTCTCTACCTCAAACGATTCCACACCATTAGGATAAACCCTAACAGATGCTAACTTATAGCTATCGCTTAGATAAACAGGCATATATCTAGTTTTAAAGTGATGATTAGACATGATTAAACCCTTTCATATGTTGAACCGTTCCAAACTTCAAGATTATCGTATGTAGCCTTGTCTGAAGTGCTACGCTGAGCTTCTTTAAGTGCATCAGCGTTATCCTTAGCACCTATCATGATAAAACCATAACGCCCTTTGTAGCGATAACTGACAAGCCCTGCTGATGCCATTGGTTTATTGTGGTAATCCATTAAAACCCTCCTGTCCTGATAACATAAGTTAAGGCTAAGACTGAGCCAATGATAAGACCAAATAAAGCAGAATAGATAATATCTCTCATGATTAGCACTCCTCTGTCGCTAAAGATTGTGCGACATACTCAGCACAAAACCACACCATAGCGTTTCTGAATTGAACGCCATTGTCTAAGTTATCGATTAAGCACTGTGGCATCTCGCCTGTCATGTCTTTGTATTCAGACACAATCATGTGCAAGTCATCAGCGTATTGATTGTAAATGTCTGTGGTTTCTGAGTAGTAAATCATACCACCTGGTGCGACATTAGCGCAACCATACTGAGCTATATCCTTAAGCTCATCAGCGTCGTATTGATTAATCATGAAATATTTAAATGTAGCGTATTGCATAGTTTTACTCCTTGTCTAAAGTTTAAGATACTACTTTGATAGTTTACTGCTTACTTCTGTGGAAATACAAATTTAAATTGACCAAACTCATTGGTTATTAGATAACCCTTGTTTACTAATGCGTTTACAGCCTTTAGAGTGGTCTTATCGGTTGCGTAGCTGTGCCAACCTTTGTAACGATAAGCGAAGTCTAATAAAGCTACTTGGTGCTTTCCTGTGGCTTTGATTGGCTTTTCTGTGCCATGGTAGATTGTAAGTGTTGTCATGTTGTTTACTCCTTTGTGTGTTGTGATAACTTCATTGTAGAGTGTTTATGTGATTAGTCAATATGTTTCTTTATAACATTTTTTAATAAAGAATCATTGTTTAATAGTTTTTTGCGATAGCTTTACACATGGTTATAAACTCTGATTTATCCATTGTAGCTCTGGCACGATTGACACACCAACACACCAAGACAACATTGTTTTTAGTGTAGCCTTGGTTATTGTCTTTTCTTTCAATACTAACTAGCGTTAAATCTTTAGTCTGTGTTGTCATCTGCCAACCTGTGTAAAGACACTTGCCATTCTGAGCCGACCACAGTTCTTTTAAGTCATCGACTGTAATATTGAACTCTTGACCACGATTCTTTGAACTAGCTTTAGCACCTTTTAAGAGTGTCATCATTCGACCATGAAAGCTATTTGTATAGTTTACGATACGCTTAGGTGTTTTCATTGTTTACCTTTCATTAGTGTTAGTTTTCGTATGCTAACATAGTTTAGCAGTGTTGTCAATATAAATAATACTTGACTAAAGTCTGTGGTTATTGTGTCTTGATTGACTATAACGATACCTATAAAGGGTGCAACATCGACCCACATACTCGCCCTGTGATGCACCAATATAGTGCAGTGTAGTCTTGCACTGTCCTAGTGCGTATGCACCAATGTAGTGCTATATAGCTATGCACCAACATAGTGCAACATAGGGGGTGGGGTAGGCTTTGTTGTGTTAATGTTGCGGGATGCCACTAAGTTCACAAAAGAGTAAAATAGTGAATGTTGCTAAGCCTATGATAATAATAAAGAAAATCAATAATGTTTGTAATGATGGAAAATGCTCACTCTGAAGGAGGTCTGCAGAGGTTAATATAGTCTGTGTAGCCCTGCTTGAATCTGTGCAGACATAGTCGACTAAGTTATAAGGTTATTAAAATAATGCTTGACAAATCTCTAAAAATATGCTACACTCGCCTTCATAGTACAAGCAATACAGAATTGATAGAGTCCTGCTCACGCAGAGCGCTGTATAGTATCCCTATAGAACAACTGCCGTTAGGTTGAGAAGAATGATTAATAAAAAAGAATTCTTCTCCTCCGACATAGGTGATAGCGAACTACAGTCTAACGACAGCACTCTATAGTATATAGTAGGGCTTTGTCTTTTTAATGTTGTCTCCTTGTAGGATAAAGACATGAGTGAAGAAGTAAAAAAGCAACGACCTAAAATTAAACGAAGAGAAGTTGTCGATGGAAAACCTAAAGTAGGTCGTCCTAAGAAAGCTGACATTCAAAAGAAGAAGAAACCAGGCACTTTAGGTCGTCCTGTCGGAGATGCTGGAAGAATCGCTGAATTCAAAGCTAGGTTATTAGCGACAGCAGGTGACAGCGTAATCACAAAGATTATTGAAACTGCACTCACTGATGGACACCCTAGCCAGGGCGCTATGTTGAAGTTCTGTGGTGAAAGGTTATTACCTTTGTCGAGCTTTGAGAGTAAGAACGGTAGCGGTACACCTCAGATAAGTATTAACATCACAGGTATTACTAGCCCTACGGTGAACGCAGAAGAGACAACGATTGAGACTGGCATCACTGATGTCGTGTACAGAGAGGACGACAGTGACTCAGCTTAACTTTAGTCTTCTGCAGTGGCAACAACAGGTATTCAAAGACCCTACACGCTTTAAGGTTATTGCTGCAGGTCGTCGCTGTGGTAAGTCAAGATTGTCGGCAGTTACGCTGTTGATTGAAGGTATTAACTGTCCTGAAGGTTCTAGCGTGATGTATGTAGCACCGACCCTCGGACAAGCAAGAACGATTATCTGGGACTTACTGATGGATTTAGGTCGTCCTATCATCAAATCTGCTCATGTGAACAACCTTGAGATTACTTTGGTGAATGGTCGTAAGATTCTCGTCAGAGGTGCTGATAACCCTGATAGCCTTCGTGGTGTGTCGTTGACATACTTGGTAATGGACGAGGTCGCCTTTATCAAGCCAGAGATTTGGGAGAAGGTACTTCGTGCTGCTTTGTCGGATAAAAAAGGTAGAGCAATGTTTATCTCTACCCCATCGGGAAGAAACCACTTCTACGACTGGTATCAGTTAGGACAAAGCGGTAACGACGAAGAATGGAAATCTTGGCACTTCACAACGGCAGACAATGAGACGATTGACCCTAAAGAAATCGAAGCTGCAAAACGAACACTCAGTTCATTTGCGTTCAAACAAGAATATTTGTCATCTTTCGATAACGCTGGTGCAGGTCTGTTCAAAGAAGAATGGATTAAGTTCGGTGAAGAACCAACGAAGGGTTCGTGGTATATCGCAGTAGACTTAGCTGGTTTTGAAGATGTGGCAAAGAACGCTAACGCCACTAAGAAAAGATTAGACCAATCAGCGATTGCTGTTGTAAAGGTTACTGATGAAGGTCTTTGGTATGTTGAGAAGATTGAAGCTGGTCGATGGGATATTCAGACCACTGCAGTGAACATACTAAAGAATATTCGTGAGTATGAACCGTTAGCGGTAGGTATTGAGCGAGGAGCGTTGAAGAATGCTGTCTTGCCTTACCTCAGTGATTTGATGCGTAAGAACAACTGTTATGCACATATTGCTGACTTAACGCACGGTAATAAGAAGAAAGTAGATAGAGTTGTATGGGCGCTTCAGGGACGCTTTGAGCATGGTAGAGTTGTACTCAATGCTGAAGAAGACTTTGATGAGTTCGTTGACCAACTACTGATGTTCCCAACACCTAATGTCCATGACGACTTACCTGATGCACTGTCGTACATTGACCAGTTAGCTGTTACAAGTTACTTTGACGGAGAGGATGACCAAGATGATTGGGAAGCCCTTGATGTCGTTTCTGGCTATTGATATAAAGGAAAAACATGGCTGAAAAAATGACAACCGCACAGTGGGAAATGCCTACTGAGTCTGACAACGAGTTAGTTGGTTTCGTTGTTTCTCATTGTGATAGGTGGCGTGACCATCGTGACGAGAACTACCTAGAAGATTGGAAGGAATATGAGAGAATCTTCCGTGGTATCTGGGACTCTAGCGATGTAACCCGTGCTTCTGAGCGTAGTCGTCTCATCAGCCCTGCTACGCAACAAGCTGTTGAAACTCGTCATGCAGAGATTATGGAAGCTATCTTCGGTAGCGGTGAATACTTTGACATCTCTGACGACATCGCCGACATGAACGGTAATCCTTTTGATGTTGAGCAGATGAAGCTACAACTACAAGAGGACATGACCAACAAAGGAAAGATTCGTAAAGCAATCGACCAAGTTGAGTTGATGGCTGAAATTTACGGTACTGGTATCTGTGAATTAGTTGTTAAGCAAGAAAAAGAACTGATTCCTACAACGATGCCTATTCCTGGTTCAGACCAAGCAGCCTTTGGCGTACAAGAAAAAGACTACTTCTGTGTAAAGTATGTTCCTGTTAATCCTAAGAACTTCCTCATTGACCCTAACGCTACTTCTGTCGAAGATGCGATGGGTGTTGCTATTGAGAAGTTTGTCTCTATCCACAAAGTGGTTGAAGGAATGGAAAAGGGCATCTACCGCAAGGCTGATGTCGGTCCTTACGGTGTGGATGACGACCTTGAGCCAACACAGATGGATGTACAGTATCAAGACGACAAAGTCAAGCTATTGACATATTATGGTTTAGTTCCTCGTGAGTACCTTGAGCAGTTAGAGAACGAAGGTGAAGAGGTTGTTGACTTATTCCCTGAAGATTCTACAGCAGACCGCTACAGCGACCTCGTAGAAGCGATTATCGTTATTGCTAACGACGGTGTATTGCTTAAGGCTGAAAAGAACCCATACATGATGGAAGACCGTCCTGTCGTGGCTTACCAAGACGACACAGTTCCTAACCGTTTCTGGGGTCGTGGTACTGTCGAGAAGGCTTACAATATGCAGAAAGCCATCGACGCACAGCTTCGTAGCCACTTAGACAGCTTAGCCTTGACTACAGCTCCAATGATTGCGATGGATGCAACAAGACTTCCTCGTGGTGCTAGATTTGAAGTAAAACCAGGTAAAGCAATCCTTACTAACGGTTCTCCTGCAGAGATTCTGTATCCGTTTAAGTTCGGTCAAACTAGCCCTGAGAACGCAGCAACAGCACGAGAGTTCGAGCGTATGCTGTTAATGGCAACTGGTACATTGGATAGCCAAGGTGTTGTATCTGCAGCTACTCGTGATGCTTCAGGTGCTACGATGTCTATGGCTATGGCAGGTATCATCAAGAAGTATAAGCGTACTCTGACTAACTTCCAAGAAGACTTCATGATTCCGTTGGTGAAAAAGACTGCTTTCCGTTATATGCAGTTTGACCCACAACGCTATCCTTCTGTAGACTTTAAGTTCCTACCTACTGCAACATTGGGCTTAATGGCTCGTGAATACGAACAAGCACAGATGATTGGCTTGTTACAGACTCTCGGTCCTGATACTCCTGTATTGCCAGTGCTTCTGAAGGGCATTATCGCTAATTCTAGCCTGTCTAACCGTGGTGAATTGGTTCAGACACTAGACCAAATGATGCAGCCTAACCCAGAACAGCAGCAAATGTCTCAGATGGCTCAGCAAATGCAGATGGAACAGGCTCAAGCACAGACTCAATCGCTACAAGCTAAGGCTCAAAAAGACATGGCTGACGCTCAAAAGACGATGGTTGAAGCTCAATTAGCCCCTGAAGAGGTTCGTGCCAAGGTCATTAGCTCCTTATCTACTAATTTGCGTGGACAAGAGACTGAATCTGACTTTGCTAAGAGAGCAAAAATCGCTGAATTACTCTTAAAAGAAGAAGATATTAAGAATAAAGGCAAGATTGTTGAAATGCAGATGCGTAAAAACGGTGAAATGTAAGATTTCGCTTGACAAAACCACAAAAGTGTGGTAATATTACAACACATTTTAACACATTCTCCGAAAAGGACAAAGAATGATAGACCAAAAGTTACAAAAGTATTATGAAGACCGATTTTCTATGATGTCTTCACAGGGTTGGCAGGATTTGATGGACGATGTACAAAAAATGTACGATTCTTTGAATCAAGTAATGCCAATCACTACAGAACAAGACTTACACCTTCGTCGAGGGCAATTAGATTTACTAAATTGGCTTCTAAACCTCAAAGGTGCAAGTGAAACAGCCTTCGAGCAGCTCATGTCGGGAGACAGCAGTGACTCGTAGGATGTATGAATTCAGCTGTGAAGCTGGACATATCACAGAGAAGTACATTGGTTATGAGACAACTGTCGTGACCTGTGATATTTGCGGTACTGATGCACATCGGATTGTATCAACCCCTAGAATTAGCTTAGACCCTACAGACCCAGTCTATGTCTCAGCTTACGATAGATGGGCTAGGGTACATGAAGAGAAAGCAAAACAGGAACGCAAACAAAACCAAGCCTGAGATACTCCGTAAGGACCTCAGAATATTAATCCTAAAATCACTTGATTCGGTGACAGGAGACTTTAAATGGCAGCAAACTTTATTGAACAGGAAGAACTGTTTCAAAGCAATGAGCAAGAAGTAGTACAAGATGTTACAACCCCAGTTCCAGACTCAACGGGAGCGGACAACACTGAAGAGGTTGATGTCAAAGCAGAAGCACCTGCTGAAGAGGAATTACCAGAGAAGTATAAAGGTAAAACCGCTGCAGAGATTGCTAAGATGCACATGGAAGCTGAAAAGCTGATTGGCAGACAAGCAAATGAGGTGCATGAAGTACGAAGCCTTGCAGACCAGCTTTTGAAGCAACAACTCGAAGCCCAAAATAGAGTTAAGCAAGAGCCGATTGAAGAATCGCAAGACGAAGACTTCTTCGCAGACCCACAGAAAGCCGTATTGAAGACAGTAGAGAAGCATCCTGCTGTTCAAGAAGCTAAAATGGCTGCATTAGAGTTGAAGAAGATGAAGACAGCCCAGCAACTGGCTGCAAAACATCCAGATTTCGTGAGTATCGCACAAGATGCGGGATTCCAAGAATGGGTTAAATCTTCAGCTATTCGACTGCAGTTATTTGCTAAAGCTGACGCTGAGTATGATTTTGAGTCCGCCGATGAACTCTTAAGCACCTACAAGGAGCTAAAGAGCATCAAAGCAGCTCAGAAACAACAACAGACACAAGCAGTTGAAGCAAAAGCTCAAGAACAGGCAATGAAAGCAGCTACAGTTGATGTCGGTGGTACTGGTGAGTCTAGTCGTAAAGTATATCGTCGTGCTGACCTTATTAAATTGAGAATGACCGACCCTGAGCGTTATATGCAGATGTCTGATGAGATTATGCTTGCGTATCAGGAAGGTCGTGTTAAGTAATTTTAGAATTAATCATTTAGGAGTTTTAACATGGCAAAAGTAGCATATCCAGGTGGTAGCACCTCCGTAGTAACCGCAGCAAATGCAGCAACCTTTATTCCAGAGATTTGGAGTGATGAGGTTGTTGCTGCTTATAAGAAGAACTTAGTTTTGGCTAACTTGGTTCGCAAGATGTCTTTCCGTGGTAAGAAGGGCGACACATTGCATATTCCTAAGCCAACTCGTGGTTCAGCAACTGCTAAAGCAGCTAACACAGCTGTTACAATTCAAGCTGACCAAGAGTCAGAAGTACAAGTTTTGATTAACAAGCACTTTGAATACTCACGCTTGATTGAAGACATCACTGAAGTTCAAGCATTGGCTTCATTGCGTTCTTTCTACACAGAAGACGCTGGTTACGCTTTGGCAACTCAGACTGACAACGATTTGTTTGCTTTAGGTCAAACTTTCGGTGACGGTACAAACGACTGGACACATAGCAACAGCTATTACATCGACGCTTCTACTGGTTTGACAGCTTACGCTCTCGACACAGTTGCAACTGCTGATGTATTCACTGACGCTGGTTTCCGTGCTTTGATTAAGAAGATGGATGATGCTGATGTTCCAATGGACGGTCGTAAGTTTGTTGTTCCTCCATCAGTTCGTCAAACAATCATGGGTATTGACCGTTATAACAGCTCTGACTTCGTTGATGGTCGTGGCGTTCAGAATGGTCAAATCGGTAAATTGTATGGTATCGACATTTTCGTATCAAGCAACTGCCCAATCATCGAAACAGCTGCTGCTAACGATGCTGGCGACGACATCAAAGCTGCGCTCTTGTTCCATACTGACACAATGGTGTTGGCTGAGCAAGTTGGTGTTCGTTCACAGACTCAGTACAAGCAAGAATACTTGGCAACTCTCTACACTGCAGACACTCTCTACGGTGTTAAGACAGTTCGCCCAGAAGCTGGCTTTGTATTGGCTGTTAACGGCTAATAAGCACTAAGGAAGCAGCCCTTCGGGGCTGTCTTTCTAAAGTATTCTGCTTAGAGTATTTTAGTAAGACACAGGGAGTTTAAATGGCGATTTATCGTGGTCCTGGTGGTGCAGGTGATGCTACCGCAGACGCAGCTAGTGAAGCATCGTTAATTAAGACATTAGCAGTAGAAGTTCAAGCAGACGCTGACGCTGCACAGGCTTCTGCAACTGCTGCAGCTAGTTCTGCTTCTTCAGCATCAACTTCAGCAACTAACGCATCTAATTCAGCTTCTGCAGCGGCTTCTTCGGCTAGTTCTGCAAGCTCTTCTGCGTCTTCAGCAAGTACCTCAGCAAGTAACGCAGCCACTTCAGCAACTAATGCTGCTAACTCAGCAACTGCTGCACAAACTGCAGAAACTAACGCAGAAACTGCAGAGACTAACGCTGCTGCTAGTGCTAGTGCCGCTGCTACTTCAGCGACTAATGCAGCATCTTCTGCGTCTAGCGCAAGCACATCAGCTACTAATGCAGCTTCTAGTGCTTCTACAGCGTCTACAGCAGCGACTAACGCAAGTAACTCAGCAAGTGCTGCTGCAACATCGGCAAGTAATGCAGCAACCTCTGAAACTAACGCTGCTGCTTCAGCATCTTCGGCAAGTACATCAGCATCAACAGCAACAACACAGGCTACGAATGCAACCAATTCCGCAAGTGCTGCAGCTACTTCAGCATCAAATGCTGCTACTTCAGCGTCTAATGCAGCAAGTTCAGCATCATCAGCAAGTTCATCAGCGTCTAGTGCTTCAACTAGCGCTACTAATGCTGCCAACTCTGCCACAGCAGCAGCCAATGCACAAACAGCAGCGGAAACAGCAAGAGACCAAACATTAACAGCTTATGATAACTTTGATGACCGTTATCTAGGCTCTAAGACATCAGACCCCACTGTCGACAATGACGGTAATGCGTTGATTGCAGGTGCATTATACTTCAATAGTGTCTCAGGAGCTATGAAAGTATACACAGGCTCTGTCTGGGTTGATGCTTATTCTTCAGGTACTACATTCTTAGCAAAAGCTAATAATCTATCAGATTTAAACAATGTAGCAACTGCAAGAACTAACTTAGATGTCCCTACTCGTACAGGCGGAGACGCTAGTGGTACTTGGGGTATTAATATTACAGGCAGTGCCGCTACAGTAACTAACGGTGTTGTTACTACAGGTTCTTACGCAGACCCTTCTTGGATTACTAGCTTAGACGATGGTAAAGTATTACCTTCTATGACTGGGAATTCAGGTAAGTATCTAACTACTGACGGTAGTAATAGTTCATGGGCTAATGTTGATGCTCTACCTAGTCAAACAGGTAACGCAGGTAAATACCTAACAACTAACGGTACTATTGCATCTTGGGCTACAATCAATGTAACTCCTGCTTTAGATGATTTGTCTGATGTAACAATTACGAGTGTTGCTTCAGGACAAGTGTTACAATATAACGGTTCTGCATGGGTAAATGCGACAGCTAGTGGTAATAAGACAACTAATGGTCTATATGAACATAGTAATACTATCTCTGCTAACTATTCTATAACTTCAGGTAATAATGCTATGACAGCAGGTCCTATTACTGTAAACAGTGGTGTAACTGTAACTATTCCTGACGGCTCAACTTGGGTGATTGTATGACGATGATATTAAACGGTACTACTGGTATTTCTGATGTTGACGGTTCAGCATCGACACCAGCTATCAGAGGTACAGATACTAATACAGGAATGTTCTTCCCCGCAGCAGATACTATAGCTTTTGCTGAAGGCGGTGCTGAAGTAGCTAGATTTGATTCAAGTGGTAACTTAGGTGTTGGCACAAGCACTCCTAATGGTAAAACTTCTGTTGCTGTTGCATCAAACAGACAGTTAGATATTTTTAATGATTCAGCAAGTGATTACACAACACTTAGGTCAATAAACCAAGGTTCTTCTAATACTCTCCGTTCTTTACAATTAGTTGGTGAGCAACTTTTAGTTTCAACAGGTGCTAGTTCTGGAACAACATACACAGAACGCATGAGAATAGACTCTAGCGGTAACTTTATTGTTGGCAAAACAACAACAAGCGATTCAACAGAAGGACTTTGCTTTACAAGCACAAAGTATCTTTCAATCGTTAGAGTTAGTGGAGCGCCTTGTTATTTTAATAGACAAGGTTCATCAGGTGATAATGTTCAACTAGCTTTTCAAAATACACAAGTAGGTTCTATTTCTGTAAATACAGGAACAACCGCTTACAATACTAGCTCTGACTATCGCCTTAAAGACAATGTTGCGCCAATGACAGGTGCTTTGACAAAGGTCGCACAACTAAAACCAGTTACTTACACTTGGAAAGCAGATGGTTCTTCTGGTGAAGGCTTTATTGCACATGAACTAGCAGAAGTAGTGCCACAAGCAGTAACTGGCGAAAAAGATGCAGTCAATGAAGATGGCTCAATTAAGCCTCAAGGTATCGACACTTCATTCTTAGTAGCTACATTAACTGCTGCAATCCAAGAACAACAAGCCCAGCTCACTGACATGAGCTTAACATTAGCTAACGCTAATGCCATCATCAACGAACTAAAGACTAGAATCGAAACATTGGAGCAAGCTAATGCCGCTTAAACTACAAACAGCTTCTAACGGTTCAGTAACGCTAGATGCAGCTAATACATCCAGTAACTTTACTTTAACAATTCCTGCACAGACAGCTACTGTTTTAACAAATAAAAGTGCTGGTACTGTTTTGCAGGTAGTACAATCAACTTATTCTACTTTGACAAGTATTGCTAGTGCATCATTTACTGATACAGGATTAACTGCTTCAATTACACCTACAAGTTCATCTAGTAAAATACTGGTAATTGTTACTCAGCCAGTTAATTTTAGTAGGGTATCAACAGCATTAAACGGCTATTATCAGTTAGTAAGGGGCTCAACTGCTGTTTTTAATGGCGGTCGTTCTTTTGGTTTATATGTAAACAGTTCTAGTGATATGGATAATTCTCAAATACTAAGTATTGCATATTTAGACAGTCCAGCTACAACAAGTTCAACAACTTACAAAACTCAAGCAAGATTAAGCACTACTGCTAATAGTGCAAATGCTGCGTTTCAAAACGATAGTTCAGTAGCTTCAATAATTCTTATGGAGATTTCAGCATGAAGTTATTAAATGCTATTCATAAATTAAACCCAACTATTGCAGTTATCCGTGGTACTGTGGCTTATGATAAAGACGGTAATGAAGTTACTTATGATTTAGCACAAGCACAAGCTCTTGTTGATGCAGAATCATATAAAGTTAAAAGAGCAGAAGAATATCCATCTATTATTGACCAACTTGATAAGATTTTTCATGAAGGTATTGATGCATGGAAAGCGGAGATTCAAGCAGTTAAAGATAAATATCCGAAGGGAACTGAATAATGTCAGTAACTATCAATGGTACAAACGGTTTAGTCTTTAATGACGCTTCTACGCAGAACACTGCAGCTACAGGGTTTGGATTTAAGAATAGAATCATCAATGGTGATATGAGGATAAATCAAAGAGGAGCTACAGTAACAGTAAACGCTAATGCAAATAACTATTCAGTTGATAGATGGGATACTGTTGGAACTGCATCTGCTGGTGTGTTTACTGTTCAACAATCAACTGATGCACCAACTGGATTTAGAAACTCATTGCTTGCAACCGTAACAACTTCTTCTAGTCCTTCTGCTGGTGCAAATTATGCTTTACGACATAGTGTTGAAGGTTTCAATGTAGCAGACTTTGGTTGGGGAACAGCTAATGCTTCTCCTGTGACACTTTCTTTCTGGGTTAAGGCAAGCGTTGCTGGTCAATATAGCGTAGGCTTTATTAATAGAGATTGGGGAAGAGCATATCCATCAACCTACACAATTAATTCGGCAAACACTTGGGAATACAAAACCATTACAGTTGCTGGAGACACTAGCGGAACATGGCTAACTGATAATACAACTGGTATTAGGCTTTGGTTTGCTATTGGTTCTGGAACAACTGGAACAGCTAATACTTGGAACTCTGGAACTGCTTATGTAGCCACTGGTTCAACAAATCTAATTGCCACTAACGGTGCTACTTTCCAAATCACAGGTGTTCAACTAGAAAAAGGCTCTACTGCTACTAGCTTTGATTACAGACCTTATGGAACTGAATTAGATTTGTGTCAGAGATATTATTGGAACGCAACTGTAAGCGGTAATACTCAGCGAATGTTTATTGATACATCTACATCTGGTAATAGATTTATTATGCTTACACCACCATCAGAAATGAGAGCAAATCCAACAATTTCTTTGACAGTATCATCTGGAACACCAAACCTTTATGGTGGAACTTCAAAGATTATTCAAGCTTATGCTGCTTTAGGCAATTCGACTGGAAATACTGATTTGACATCACTAACTGCAAGTGCGGAGTTGTAATATGTATAAACAGACAAAAGACATTGATGGAAACATCTCAACTAAATATGTTATTCGCATAGCAGATAACGCTTTCATCCCATTCGACCCAGCCAACACAGACTACCAAGAGTATTTGAAGTGGCTTGCTGAGGGTAATACTCCAGAACCAGCGGATGAGGTATAACAATGTCAGACTTAGAAAGAGTAGCCGTTGTAGAGACTAAAGTAGAAAACCTTGAAGACCAACACAAGGAACTACTGAAACTAATGCACGAAATCAAAGATGAAATGACTCGCTATAAAGGCTTTGTAGGTGGTATAGCATTCCTAGTCTCTTGCTTAGGTGTTGCTGCTGCTTTCTTCAAAGACTGGATTATAAAACACATGGGGTCTTAATGAGAGAACTTACAGTAGGTGAGAACCTAACAGCAGGAACAAGCAACACAGTCTATACAGTCCCTAAAGGATGTAAGGCTATTGCTACATTACTTATGATTTCAAATTATGGCGGTAGTTCTAAATCAGTAACTGCAGCATGGTACGACAAATCAGATAACGAATCTGTTACAATCGTAGGCGGACATTCTATTGGTTCAGGCAGTTATTTAATGTTTAGTCAAGGTCGTATGGTGATGGACGAGTACGATGAACTACGCATTACACCAGAATCAGGTAGTTCTTTCTCAGCGATATTTACTGTAGAGATTCATCAAAACACAGCTTATCAGAACGGGTCGTAAGACCGCTTATAAAGGAGTAATAAACAATGGCAACTAAGAAACCAATGAAGAAGTCTGCACCAAAGGCTTCGTTATCATCTTCAGAAATCAGCTTCTTGAAAGACATGATTAAATACAAGAAAATGGAAGAGAAGATGGATATGGCTGAAGAAAAGATGAAAGCTAAGATGATGAAAGGTGGTAAATAATGCCATTGAAAAAAGGTAAATCAGATAAAACAGTATCTTCTAACATCCGCATGATGATGAAGGAAGGTAAACCACAAAAACAAGCTATCGCTATTGCTTTGTCAAAAGCAGGCAAATCTTTACCACAGCGTGGTGGTCGTACAATGAAAAACCGTGGTTCAAGAGGTCGCTAATGAAACCAGGACTTTATGCCAACATCGCAGCCAAGCGTAAGCGTATTAAGGCAGGTTCTGGTGAAAAGATGCGTAAGCCAGGCTCTAAAGGCGCTCCAACAGCTAAAGACTTCAAGGAAGCTGCTAAAACAGCTAAGAAACGATGAAAAAAGACTCAAGACTAGCCAAGGTTGGGGTCTCAGGGTATAACAAGCCTAAAAAGACCCCCTCACATCCGACAAAGAGCCATGTAGTGGTTGCTAAAGAGGGTGACAAAGTCAAGACCATTAGGTTCGGTCAACAGGGTGTCAAAGGTGCTGGTTCAGCTCCTAAAACAGCTTCTGAGAAGGCTCGTCAGAAGTCATTTAAGGCTAGACACGCTGAGAATATCGCTAAAGGCAAGATGTCGGCTGCGTATTGGGCAGATAAGGTTAAGTGGTAAAAATAGCTTGACAAAAGCGTAGAACTGTGATACACTAGGGAATATAATGACATACTTACAAATCGTAAACTCCGTACTGCGTAGACTGCGTGAAACAGAGGTTTCATCTGTTAATGATAACGCTTATTCTAAAATGATTGGCGAGTTTGTCAATGATTCTAAGCGTATTGTCGAAGATTCTTATAATTGGAATGCCTTATACGACACACTGTCAGCAACAACAACTGCCGATGTGTTTAACTATGTTTTAGTCGGCTCAGGTCAGCGTTTCCGTGTCGTTGATGTTCTTAACGATACATCTAACTGGTTCTTAAAAGAGAAGTCTACAACATGGTTTGACCAACAGTTCTTGTTAACAACACCACAAAAAGGTTCTCCGATGTACTACAACTTTAACGGTGTAGACGCTAACGGAGATACTCAAGTAGATTTATTTCCTATCCCTGACGGTACTTACGATGTTCGTTTTAACATTGTAAAACCACAAGTACCTTTAGTCAACAACACCGATGCTGTACAAGTACCTGCAGAACCTATCGTGTTCTTAGCATATGCTAGAGCATTAGCAGAGCGTGGTGAAGACGGTGGTTTAGCTTCTAATGAAGCATCACAGCTTTACAGACAGTCCTTAGCTGACGCTATTGCTCTTGAGAGTGGTCGCTATGGCGAAGAATCTCAATTCTATTGGGTATAATAAATGGCTGAACAGTTACTAACTGGTTCTATTGCTGCTCCAGGCTTCTTTGGTCTTAATACACAAGACAGCTCTATTCAGTTGTCTAGTGGTTTTGCTTTGGAAGCTTTTAACTGCGTTATTGACCAATATGGTCGTATCGGTGCTAGAAAAGGTTGGACACCTGTAAATACTTCTGCAGCGTCTACAGGAGATTTCAGAGCCATCTATGAGGTCGTTAAAGATGACGGTAACACTGTATTGTCTGCGGCTAATAATAAACTCTATAGCGGTACTACAACGCTTACAGAGATGGCTGTACGCAATAGTGACAATACCGCTAACTTAACATATACAATTACTGCTGATAACTGGCAAATAGCAGGGATGCCTTATGACACAGGCGCTACACCGTCTGGACACGCTATATTAGTACAAGCAGGACATCCCGCCTTAGTGTACCATAAGCTAGGTTCTACAGCACACGCACATACAGGTTCGTATGGTTTACAGCGTTTAGGCGATGTTGCTACTAATTTACCTGGTGCTTACACTGCTTCGTCTTTTACACCTAACTGTGTTATGACTGCTTTTGGTCGTACATGGGTGGCTGACATTGCGAACGATAGACAAACAGTTTATTTCTCAGATTTGCTTGACCCTGCTGAGTGGAAAACAGGCACTTCAGGATATTTAAACATCTCTGAAGTAGTTCCTAATAATGACCCTATTACAGCATTAGCACAACACAACGGTTTCTTAGTTATTTTCTGTCAGCGTCACATTGTTATTTATGCTAATCCACAAGACCCTGCAGCATTGACATTGTCTGATGTTATTACTGGTGTCGGTTGTATTGCTCGTGACTCTGTAGCATCTATTGGTACTGATATTTTATTTTTGTCTCAGACAGGTGTTCAATCATTCTTAAGAACTGTGCAAGAAAAGTCTTTGCCTTTTAGAGATGTGTCTAAGAATGTTCGTGATGACTTGATGAAAAATGTTAATAGTGAAGTTGCTGCTAACATAAAAGCTGTTTATTTCCCTACCGACGCACATTATTTATTAGCACTACCATCAACAGGTTTTACTTATTGTTTTGATACTCGTGGTGTCTTAGAGAACGGTGGTTCTCGTGTAACTATTTGGAAAGATATTAAACCAACAGCCTTTAATCTAACACAGAATAAAGAACTATACATTGGTAAAAAAGGATACATTGGAAAGTATAACGGATATACCGACAACGGTACACAGTATCGTTTGAGTTATTATACAAACTACTTTGATTTTGGTAATCCTGCACAGATTAAGATGTTAAAGAAGATTAATTTAGTTGCTATTGGTGGTTCTGCTCAAGCTCTTTCTTTTAAATGGGGTTTTGACTACACAAGCAACTATAATACTTCTGTTGTATCTTTAGATACTATTTCAGTGTTTGAATATGGTTCAGCAGAATATAACATTGCGACTTATTCTAATGGTATTGCTCTTGATAACGCACAAGTAAATGCTGGTGGTTCAGGTAAAGTAGTACAGTTAGGTTTTGAAGCTAATATTAACAACGCTCCTTTATCAATTCAGAAGATTGACTTCGGATTGAAGGGCGGTAAGACACTAATCTAAAGAGGACACTATGTCTAATTATGTAAAAGCAACTAATTTTGCAACTAAAGATACACTACCTTCTGGAAACGCAGGTAAAATTGTTAAAGGCACTGAGATTGATGATGAGTTCAATGCAATCGCTTCAGCCATCTCATCTAAAGCAGATACAGCTAGTCCTACATTTACAGGTACACCAGCAGCTCCTACAGCAACTAGCGGTTCAAACACAACACAAATCGCTACAACAGCTTATGTTAAAGGAGAAGTAGATTCAGCTATTGCTGGTGTTTCTGCTTCAGCAACCCAAACATTGACTAACAAAACGATTGCATTGGGTTCTAATACTGTGACAGGTACTTTAGCAGAATTTAACACTGCTGTCACAGATGCCAATTTAGTAAGTTTAGCTGGTTCTGAGACTTTAACTAACAAAACTATTGCTCTAGGTTCTAACACTGTTAGTGGTACAAAATCTCAATTTAACACAGCTGTTACTGATACAGACTTTTCGTTTATTAATGACTTTACAGGCTCAAACCAGTCTTTAAGCACAAACGGTTATCAAAAGCTTCCTGGTGGATTAATTATACAATGGGGAGAAATCTCTGTACCAGCAGATGGAACGGCAACAGTGACTTGGAATACCGCATATCCAACAGCGTGTTTACAAGCTGTTTGTACACAGGGAGATGCTTTTGGAGTAGGTGGAGACGCTGGTGCAGGTATTTATAATTTAAGCACAACAACTGCTACAGTTAGAAACGGTGCAAACAACGGTGGTGCTAATTCAACACTTCGTTGGTTTTCTGTAGGTTATTAAGAAGGAAATAAATCATGGGACTTTCATTAGGTAGTATTGGTCAGCTCGCTGGAACAGCTATTGGTTTTGCTGTTGGCGGTCCTGGTGGGGCTGCACTAGGCTCACAGATTGGTGGCGCTGCTGGTTCATTATTAGGAGGAAGTCCTAATGTATCTGGAGCTTATGGAGGTGCTTCTGCTGCGTCATTAGCTGCAGCACAACAAGCTGCTAATATGGCACAGTTTAGACCTGTCGGCATCACTACACGATTTGGTTCGTCTAATTTCCAAATAGACCCCAATACAGGTCAATTAGTATCTGCAGGATATACTGTAGCACCTGAGTTGCGTACTATTCAGGACAGATTATTGACACAAGCGGGTGCTTACGACCCTACACAGGTCGCTCAGCAGACAGCAATGTTGACGCCTGCTGCTCAGTCTTTGTTTAGCTTAGGTCAAGGTTATTTGTCTGAATCACCTGAAGCAGCCCGTCAGCGTTATATCAGCCAACAACAGGCTTTAATAGCGCCACAACAAGAACAACAATTAGCTGGTATCCGTAATCGTTTATTCCAAACAGGTAGAACAGGTTTAGCTACTGGTGGAACTACGCAGGGATTAGCTGCTACTAATCCTGAGTTAGCTGCTTATTATAACTCTATTGCTAATCAACAGCGTCAAATCGCTGCCGATGCAGAAACTGCAGCACAAAGACAAACAGCATTCGGTGCTGGTTTATTTGGCACAGGCGCTGGTATCCTTGCTCAAGTTCCTGCCTTAACTTCTGCAGCTTACAGCCCATTACAGACACAGCTTGGTTTAGCAGGTTCTATCGAGCAGTTAGGTCAACAAGGTTTAGAGCTTGGTTCAGCGTTAGGTGGTCGTCAAGCACAAGCAGGTTCTGTTGCAGGTCAGTTACTCCAGCGTGGTTCTGAAGGAGCAGCACAGACTGGTTTAGCAGGTCAGATTGCTCAACAAGGTATTAACGCTACTCGTAACACAGCCATTTCAAATCAGTTAACTTCACTAGCACAGAATCCACAGATTCAAAACTGGTTTAGTAATATAATTGGCGGTGGTTTTGGTGGTTTTGATTTAAACAGCACTACAACACCAGGTTTGTGGGCTAACGAGTCTTTTGACTAAGGAATTAACATGGCACAGCAATCTATCGTAGGCGGTCTATTTGGTTTAACACCAGAGATGTATCAAATGCAACAACAACAGTTGCGTGAAGCACAACAGCGTGCTGCAGGTACTATGGCAGCAGGTCCTGGTACAATGCTTAATCCTTCTTTAGCTCCGTTATACACACAAGCAGCACAGCAAGGACAAATGATTGGTCAAGGTCTTGGTGCTTTGTTAGGTGCAGAAGACCCACAACTTAAGATGGTTCGTGACATAACAAACATGAGAAAAGAGTTTGATGTGTCAACACCACAGGGACTTCGTCAGTTTGCTTCAGCATTATCTGGAAAAGGATATACTGATTTTGCTATTCAAGCAACAGCACAGGCTGCAAAGATTGAGGAAGATTTAGCACAGGCTCAAAAGGCGAGAACTGAGCAGATTAAACAAGTTGGATTAACAGAAGACGGTCGTCAAGTATATCAGTCTGGTTTAAATCAGTTTATCATGACTGAGCAAGGACCACAGCCATACTACGGTAAATTAGAAAGCAAGACTTCTAAGACAGAAGTTAACTTAGGTTCTTTGGGTGACTTATTTGCTAAAAACCAAGCCAAGGAAGAATCTAAAGATATTGTCGCTACTATTACTAAGGCTAAAGATGCTTTAAGTACTGGAGCTAAGTTGTCAAGAGATATTGATGTAATTGAGCAGCTGCTGCCAAATGCGTTTACAGGTCAGTTTGCTAACTGGAGTAAAAACGCTTCTAAGACTTTGTCTGGTCTAGGTGTTAATGTCGGTGAAAAAGCCAGTAACACAGAAGCTCTCAATGCGTTGTTTACTAACTTCGTATTACCTGCAGTTAAGCAACTTCCTGGTTCATTGGCTGCTAAAGAATTGGATTTCTTACGCCAGTCTAAACCTGAAACACTACAAGAACCAGCTACAATTAAGCGTTTAGTACAGATGCTTAAAGAAGATATTGCTGTTAACCGTGCATTGGTTAAGAGAGCGGATTCTTATCAGAGAGCAGATAGATTAAATTCACTACAAGGCTTTAATGTGGCGCTTGAGCAAGATAACATTTATACTGATTTGCGTCGTTACAATGCACTAAAACAGCGTGTACAGTCAAGACAATCTATCACTAAAGAAGAAGCTGATTTTGCTAAAGCGTTTGAAAAAGAACTAGGACTTTAATATGGCGACTATTGATTGGGATAAAGCAGCACAACAAAAATCTGTATTAGAACCAGACGGCAACAAACAGACATACATGGCTGTTGATGGCGGTGTTGCACCTGTTGACCAGTTTAGTCCTTTACCAGAGATTGGCGGCTTACTTGGTGGGTTTGGCGGTGCGTTACTAACAAAAAACCCTGTTGGAGCTAGAGCAGGTCAGACAGCAGGTCAAGCCTTTGTTCGTACCCTAATTCCATCATTGGCAGGTTCTACAGCAGGTACTATTGTTGGTTTAGGCGGTGAAGGTCTATTACAAGGCACTACAGGAAGCCGAGCAATGAGTGCATTGGTTGAGAATGCTGCGTGGGATGTCGGCGGTAACTTAGCATTCACACTTGGTGGTAAAGTTATTCGTTTAGGTAAAGAAGGGTTAGATGCTCTCGGTATTACTAGAGCAAGTACATTTGATGATGCTAGATTAGCCGCTCAGCGTTATCTAGAATCAAGAGACGCTACACTAACTCGTGGTCAACTAACTGGCGGCAGAACAGACCAGTTCTTAGAAAGCATCGCTGCTAGTGGCACAGGTGCTGATGTGTTTGCTAAACAACAAGAAAAAGTTGGACAAGCTTTAACACAAGGAACTAAAGAAGTTCTTAATACGCTTGACACTTCAGAAGCATTTAAAGCTGCTTTGCGTGCTGACGAACCACTAAGTCGTGCAGCAGGTGAGAACTTTCAAAATCTAATAGACATTGCTCGTACAGAGTTTAAAGACAAATATAGACCATTCTATGAGTCTTTATCTAAGGACTATAATGTTCTTGTAGATATGCGTCCTATTAAAGCAAAAGCACAAAAAGAACTAGACCAAGCTAGGCGGATTAAAGATGCAGGAGCAAGTGGTGACCGTGTTCAGGTTTTAAATGATATTTTAAAACAAGATGATTTTATTGAGTTCGGTGCTGCACATGATTTGAGAAGTTCTTTAAGTGGTGCTGCTGAAGACTTAAAAGTACCAGGAGCTGGTGCAACAACAAAAAGCTCAGCATATAGTAAATATTCATCTGAATTAAATAAGCAGATGGATAATATTATTGATTTGTCTAAAAACAGACTGGGGAAAGACCTCCTAGAACAATATAGACAAACACAAGCAGCCTATAAACAAGGTCAAGATGGTCTTTTTAATGCAACAATTAACCAAGCAATGAAAGAGCAGCCATCAAAAGTTGGTGCTTATGTCTTTGATTTAGCAGACACTGGTAAAGCTACTGATTTATTCAGAGCAATATCAGAAGTTGATAAATATGCTAAGTCGTTAGGTAAAGAAGGCGGTCAAGTAATGAACGACTTTAAATATGGTTTCTTAGAGCAATCTATGGCTACTCCTGAGAAGATTGCTAAACTAGCTGACAATATTGAAAAAGACCCTGAAATGCGTCGTTCTTTCTATAAACTGTTTGCTAGTGAAGCTAATCAGTTAAAAGACATCTTAAACGCAGCTAAGATTGGTTTAGATAACCTTCCTGGTGGTGAAAAGACATACATTAGAAACAAAGCATTGTTGGCTGGTGGTCAAGCATTAACACTTGGTGTCGGTTATATTGCATTGCCTAATGAAATTACAGATAAGATTAACTTACCTGAGACACTTGCTACAGGCGCTGTGTTTGTTTTGACACCTCGTTTAATTGCTAAAGCATCAACAAACAAAGAAGCTATTTCAGCGCTAGCGGATTTAACAAAAGCAAGTCAGAATCCAAAGTTTGGTGGAGCTGCTGCAGCTAAGTTAGCAGATAGGCTAAATGCTGCAG
>JACCDG010484174.1_pt1 | contig 36923 bp, 38 predicted proteins | sample 7442471 | NCBI WGS metagenome assembly JACCDG01 (sample SAMN15323444, study PRJNA562643) | freshwater metagenome | isolation source: river surface water | place: USA:Blue River Watershed | collected 2017-08-17 | reverse complement strand
GTCGATGATCGTCTCGTCCTCGTGCAACGACTTGCCCGCCATTTCGTCGGCGGTGGGCTCGCTGCCGATCTCGGGGAATGCCTTGCGAAGCGCTTGCGCTTCTGCGCACTTGGCGATCTGACCGTAGGGGCGCTTGGTCCACATGGCATTGGGCGCGATGCTCTTTTCCTTGCCGCCCTTGACCGCGTAGTTTTCCTTCCAGAACTCCTTGGCGGTGAACTCGACGACTTCGCCAGTGGGCAAGCGACGCTTGACCGTGGCGCGGCACCAGGCGGGGAAAGTGATTTGCTGTCCGCCGATAGTCTCGGTGGTGTCGGGTCCGAACTCGGGCTCGGAGACGCCAGCGCATTCGCCGGAGCGGGCGGCCTGGGTGCGGTACAGACCGATGCCAGGCATTACTACATCGCGCATCGTTCCTGCCTTGTTGTCCCACATGGGAACGATGTGCACGGGCTTCTGCATAGGGTCCAGACCGGCGGCCTTGCAGTAGCCCAGGACCATCTTGATCGACGTGACTTGCGCGCCGGGGTATAGGCTGGTGGCGAGCACTTCGATCAGCTCCGCTTCGGTCATGGCCAACGCGGGCATGTTGTCGGTCTCGTGTTTGGTGATTGCGTTCATGGGGTTCTCAGTTGATTGCGATGACGATGACCAACGCTGCGACAAAGGCGACGGCGGTGGCTGCTTTGCGAACCTGGTCGATCCACGACCACGGCTGATTGCTCGACTCTTCGAGTTCGAGTTGTTGTCCTTCCAGGTGGTAGACGCCGCACGTGTATGGCGTGGGGCAGTCTTGGAGCCCTCTGGAGCATTTGCACGCGGGGCTCATATGCCGACCCCGCGAGACGCCTGGACGGCGCAGCGGAGCTGGTTTTCGCGGCTCCAGTGGTGGACGGCTTCGTCGCCCATGAGCTTCTTGCACAGGCGCGCAGCTTCAAGTTCGAGGCGCGCGGCTTCGTCGGCGATGTGTTGTTCGCGCTCAATATCGCTGGGGCCGTCGAGCAGATGCGCCGAGGCGAGTGCGAGTGCAATCAGAGTCGCCAGTGGCCAAGTCAAGGCGGGCTTCATGCACGCGCCCCCGTTGCTTTGGCGATGGCGGCGCGAGCGTGCTGCTTGATGAATGCAAGCGCCTGCTCTGGCGTCCAATCGGCACCAATACTTTGACTGGCGCAGACGCGCAGCGCCTCCAGCAGATCAGGCGCGGCGGCGATCAGGCGGGCGTCGTCTTCAGAATTTCCGCTAGGGTCACCGTCGCGGTAATTGCCGCCCGGATACGAGGAAGGAATGCCGATCACAAACTCGCAGCACATGGCTACCGTTGTGATGCACGGTCTCTTTCCGTTCTCGTCAAAGTCCCGTGCAAACGTCCACGGTCCAGGTGTGTGGGTATGTGCGTCCGTTCCTGGTGCTGCTGGTGGCTGCGTCGGTACGGAGCGAAGGTCTTGCTTCATTGGTTCACTCCATCGTTAAGGTTTCGGTACCGCTTCAACTGCTTCAGGGCACCGCCCCTAGACCCGCCTCTGCCTCCTGTCAGCTTCGGCCACGTATCGCTTGGCCTTGGTCGTCTCGCGTTGAACTGCGATGGGGTGAAGTATAGAAATCTATCCATCAATTGTCAAGAGTTCTACCCATCATCAGGGAAAATAACTAGATATCTAGACCTCGGGGCACAAAAAAACCCGCCGTAGCGGGTTGATGGGCTGGGTCTTTGGGTGAGCGCTATCGGAGCTCTTCGACGTAGGCTAGGCAGCCCTCAACGAAGGATTGAGACTTGCCTGTGCAATCGTCTTCGTCGTCAATGTTCTTGCGCTGCGCCCACCTGTAGCCCGCAGCGTGTCCGGAGCAATCCGTCGTGCAGATATACCCGTGGAATGTGCGAGGTCGATTTGCGGGGCCGTTGAGCTGTTTGAGTAGTGTCGGGTCTGTGACGGGCTTCAATGGCGAATCCAAGAATTCCGATGCACTCCGTGGCTTATCCAATTCCCCGTTAAATGGCTTCAGGTTGGGTAGAGGCTGGTTTGCAGGGACAAGATCATTAAAAGGCCCCGTGGCTGGCATAGGTGGGGGCTTGAGCTTGTCGCACTTGGCTGACCTGAGCGCATTGAAGATGGCAACAGCACCCTGAGCTTTCTCGGCTGCCTGCTCAAGACACCGCTCGAAGTTCTCTCGGCTTGGCGCATCCCGATCTGGGAGCGTCAGAGCAAAGACAATTCCCAAGATCGTCAGCACCCCAATAGCTGCGAGAAGGAGGCGTAGCCGATCCTTCAGGGCCTCTTTGGCTGCGCTCCATCCTTGTGTTGGCCCTGGTCTTAGATCATCCACGTCGCCTGTACTTTCTGTGCTCCACCATCGTCCCCACGATGCGGATGGGAGTCACGTCAGACCGCATTGATGGATAGTCCTCATTGAGCGGGACCAGCTCAAACACCACATCGCCGCGTTCGTTGACGCCACGCGGGCGGTACTTCTTGAAGGTAGCCTCGTCCTGGCCATTCTTGGCGACCACAAAGTCGCCAGGCTGTGGGTAGACCGCCGGGTCGATGATGACCCGATCACCGGCCTTGAACTCGGGGAGCATTGAGTCGCCCTTGATTTCAAGCGCGAAGGCGCTGCCCGACAGCTCCAGATCGGTCAGCAGGTATTCGTCTGCCGCGCCCGGCTGGTAGCTGTCCACCACGTCGGTCCAGACGCCGGCCTGCACGTAGCTGATGAGCGGGATGCGTCGCGCGCCCATAGTTGCCGACGTGACATTGAAGCCTCGCATTTCGGCGGGCGGCTCCATGCCGGTCAGTTGGGCAATGGCAAGCACCTGCTCCAGCTTGGGCTTGTGCCGACCGTTCTCCCAGGCTGAGACGTTCCCTTTGGTTAGGCCCAGGTGTGCGGACAAGGCTTCTTGGCTCATGCCCATCTTCGCCCTGGCCGTCTTTACCCACAACGCGATATCCGTGTTCATGGTGTCCATGGTATAGAAAATCTAACGTGACAAGGTATAGCACTCTTGACAGTTATGCAATAGATTTCTATACTTCGGCCTCATGAACAACATCTTGAGCGCCGAGGCTGGCCCGCCTCCGATTGACAGGGCCATTCAGATCGCGGGTTCGGCGCAGGCGCTGGCCCGTGCGCTGGGCGTCACCCGGGCGGCTGTGTCCCAGTGGCGTTTTCCCAATCGCCGCGTCCCGGCCCAGCACTGCCCGCGCATTGAGCGCCTGACCGGCGGCTTCGTGCGCTGTGAAGACCTCCGCCCCGATGTGGACTGGTCTTACCTGCGCACCGCCAAGCGCAAGCCACCCCAGAAGGCGGAGGCTTGAATGCGAGGAAGAAAGCCAGGAACGCTGTCTAGGTTCGTCTGCAAGTCATGCGGGGAAGGCGTGTTCGTGTCGGGAGGCACGACCGAATTCCTGTGTGACAGGTGCAAGCCTGCGGACCACCACACTAGGACTGTCCAATACCGCGCGCATCAGGCCGTGGCTCGTGCCCGGCGCACAGGTGCGCTCAAGAACCCCCGCGAATGCCGATGCGCTGACTGTGGAAGTCAGGCCATCGAGTACGACCACCGCGACTACAGCAAGCCGCTCCAGGTCGATGCCGTCTGCCGCCGGTGCAACCTGAATCGCGGCCCTGCAATTGACTCGCCCGCGCTTTCGCGTCAGGCAGAAAGCGCCTAAGCCATGGCAGGCGAGTGGCTGAAGATGGAAGCCTGCACCCCGGAGAAATCCGAGGTGCTGGCGATCACGGCCAAGATGGGCTGGGACGACACCGACCTGACAGTCGGCAAGCTCTTCCGCATCTGGCGCTGGTTTGACCAGCAAACCACGGACGGTAACGCTTGTGGCGTTACCACGGCGTTATTGGACCGCATCGTCGGCGTTGCCGGATTCTGCTCCGCGATGCTGTCTGTTGGGTGGCTGGCCATCACGGACGACGGAATCAGCCTTCCAAACTTCGATCGCCACAACGGCAACACCGCAAAAAACCGCGCTCAGACCGCAAAACGTGTCGCAACCCATAAGGCCATCGCAAAGGCTAACGCTCAGGGTAACGCTGGCAGCGTTAGCGATGCGTTACCTAGAGAAGAAAAGAGAAGAGATACATCTACTACTGGCGTAGTAGATGAAAAGCCCGCTGCGCGCACTCGCCCCGCTGTTCGCCCGGAAGGTGTTTCCGAATCGGTGTGGGCTGACTTCCAGGCCATCCGCAAAGCCAAGCGTGCACCGCTGACCCAGACCGCCCTGGACGGCATCCAGCGCGAAGCCTCGAAGGCCGGCATGGGCCTGGCCGATGTGCTGGCGCTGTGCTGCGCCCGTGGTTGGCAGGGCTTCAAGGCCGACTGGGTTGCAGGGCAGAAGCCGGGCGTGGTAATGCCGCAGTCGAAGGCCGCGCGCCAGGCCGCCGATCAGGCGTGGGTTGATGAGCTGATGGATCGCAAGCCCGCGAACGTCATCGACATCACCGACGCCCAAGTCGTTGGGGTGTCGTCATGAACCTGACCACTTGGCAACCCACCGAGGACGGTGCGAAGGAGCTGCTGAAGTTCCTGATGGTCGTCTACGGGCAGAAGTTCACCGACCAATGGCGCGGCGTGACCTTGGGCGAGATGAAAGCCGTCTGGTCGATGGCGATGACTGGCTACTCGACCGAAGAGGTCCAGCGCGGACTGACCGCCTGCATGTCGCGCGTCTGGCCGCCCACGCTCCCCGAGTTCCTGCTGTTGTGCCGCCCACCTGTGGATCACGAGGCCGCGTTCATCGAGGCCGTGAAGCAGATGCGCGCCCGCGACAACGGGACCGACGCCTGGAGTGCTCCGGCAATCTATTGGGCCGCCGTGGAGTTCGGTTCGTGGGAGTTGAAGCACGCGAGCTGGGACCTGGCAAAAGCCCGCTGGACCCGAATCCTGGACGAGAAGCTGGCGCTTCGGGACCTGCCTGCTGTACCGCCTCGCATGGAGGCGTTGCCCGCACCAGGCCAGACGATCGCCAACCCCGAGAAAGTCCGCGAGCTGCTGGCTGGACTGCGCCAGCGCATGGCGATGCCGAAGGGGGTGTCGTGACATGCCCCGCGTGCGAGTCATCCAAACAACGGCCACACACTGGGGTCTACCGCTTCCAATGCCTGGAGTGCTGTGCGCGCCTGGTGGCCAGCACGTACCCGAGCAAGCGGCACGCTGCCGCGATGTTGGCCGCGATCGAGCGCTTTCCGCAAAGTCCTGGCCGGGCCGAGGTCTTGGCGTGCGTGGACCAACTCCTGACGAAACGCCGCTCAGTTCCGCCGAAGTGCACCACGGATTCGTGAGGGGTTTGCTGTGAAGGCCATCCTCATCCGATCCGAGAAGGGGCTACGCGGTTCGACGCCCGCCGATCACGACGCATGGACCAAGTTCAAGCGCCGTCTGGACCGCATGAAGCCGGGTACCTGGTTCCGCATCGAGTGGTCCGTCCCCCGCCATGGTCCGCACCATCGCAAGCTGTTCGCGCTGCTCACGCTGATCGCCGACAACTCCGAGACCTACGAAACGGCGGAGAAGGCGCTTGTCGCCGTGAAGCTGGTGGCGGGCTACTTCGATCCCGTCATCGACCCGCGCACGGGCCAGATGGTGCCGGTACCGCAGTCCGTGTCCTACGAGTCGATGGACCAGGACGTGTTCGACATCTTCTACCAGGCCGCGATCGACGGCGTGCTGCGCCACATCCTGCCCCAGTTCGACCGCGAGACCGCCGACCGCCTGCTGGAGCAAATCGTCTTGGGGTGGGGCTGATGCAGTCGAAGAACAAGAAGGCCCCGACCGTCGCCGAGAAGCGCCACATCGAGCGCGTGAAGCTGCTGGCGTGCTCCGTTTGCGACGAGGCCGGACCCAGCGACGCGCACGAGATCAAGCAAGGCCAGTGGTTCACGGCAGTCGCCCTGTGCAAGAGCTGCCACCAAGGCCCGCTCATGGGGCTGCATGGCCAGCGCCGCATGTGGGCGCTCAAGAAGATGGACGAGCTGGACGCCTTGGCGATCACCGTCGAACGGTTGGTCGCATGAAACGGATGCTGGACATGGACGACTTCCCCGTCGGCACCCGCGTGATGACTCCGACCGGGCGCACCGGCACCGTGGTCAAGCACCGAGGCGCGGAATCCAAGCTCGACCACTTCCAACGGCTGACCGTCCAACTGGACGAAGGCGGACGCCATGACCTGGTGACGCTCCAGCCGCATCTACTGACCAAATGTCCGCCGGAGACGGCTGACGCAACAAGAATCGAAGAATGACCACAGTAGTTTTCCCCTGGCCGCTCAGAGACTTGAGCCCGAACGCGCGAGTGCACTACATGACGCTGCACCGCGCGAAGAAGCAATACCGGACTGCCTGCTGGATCGCAGCCCGCAAGGCTGGAATGTCGGCGGCGACGCTGATGGGTGCCGACGAAGCCGCCGTTCACCTGACCTTTTACCCGCCAGACCGGCGCATCCGAGACCAGGACAACCTGATCGCCAGCATGAAGGCCGGACTGGATGGCCTGGCCGACGCCCTGAAGGTGGACGACAGCAACTTCCGCGTGACGTTCGACATCTCGGACGACATCGGCGGGATGGTGAAGGTGTCGGTGACGCCGCTTCGGGAGGCCGCATGACGAAGCTGCCGAAACTGCCGAACCCTGGAAGCGTGCTCCAGGCCAAGTACACCGCCGACCAGATGCGCGAATACGCGCGGCGCGCGATTGCCGGTCTGGAAGCCGACTTCAACGCCTACAAGGAAGGGTCCGAAGAGGCATTCCGCGTGGTCGTCGAACAGAAGCAGGACCGGGAGAAGAGGGTCCGGCAACTGGAATCCACGATCCAAAGCCAGCAAGCGCTGATCGTGGACCTGCGCGAAAGGGCGAAGGCATGACGATTCACCTTCGCCAACTCAATGAGGGTTCGAGCTTTTACCTGCTGCGCACCATGCAGCGGTTCACGTTCGTTCGCCGGGATCGTTCGACCCCGAGCGGCACCCGGTATGTGGTCCGACTCGATGGGGCAACCAAGGACGGAAGCCTGCACCACTCTTGCCATGTGAAGCCGATTGTTCGGGTCAGGGGTGCAGTATGACGGTGTACGTGGACAAAATGCGCGCGCAATTCGGGCGGATGGTGATGTGCCACATGCTGGCCGATACAGACGACGAGTTGCTGGCTATGGCCGATCGAATCGGTGTGCAGCGAAAGTGGCATCAGTACCCCGGAACGTACCGGAGTCACTTCGACATCGCTCTCAGCAAGCGAGCGCTGGCGGTGCGTGCAGGGGCGGTTGAAATTGACCGCTACAAGTTGGCGGAAATTCTGCGGGTTCGCCGGGTGAAGGGGGGAGCATGAGCAAGGCACTACCACCCAAGCGCCAGCGCTTCGTCGAGGAATACCTGATCGACCTGAACGCCACGCAGGCCGCGATTCGTGCCGGGTATTCGATCAAGACAGCCGGTTCGATCGGCGAGGAAGTCCTGAAGAAACCTGAAATCCAGGCGGCTATCCAGGCGGCCATGAAAGCCAGGTCTGAGCGGACCGAGATCACGGCAGACCGCGTGCTCAAGGAGCTGGCGCGGATTGCCTTCTTCGACATCCGCCGCATCTACAACGAGGACGGCACGCTGAAGAAACCCACGGAGTTCGACGAGGAAGCCGCCGCCGTGGTGGCCGGTGTTGATGTCGTGGAAATGCGGATGGGTGACGACGACGCCATGCCGATGTTCACGAAGAAAGTGAAGGTCAACGACAAGATCGCCGCGCTGACCAACGCCATGAAGCATCTTGGGATGTTCGTGGACAAGCATGAAGTCACGGGCAAGGACGGTCAGGCTCTTTTATCCGGCGCGCCGATCATCAACCTGACGCTGAACAAGTGAGCCTGGACGTTTCCCTTCATCCGAAGCAGGTGGCGGCCTACGAGAGCAAGGCCACGGAAATCCTGTACGGCGGTGCAGCTGGTGGCGGCAAGTCGTTCTTCATGCGTGTGGCCGCCATCCTGTGGTGCAGCCTGATCCCTGGTCTTCAGGTCTACCTGTTTCGCCGGACCTACGACGACCTAATCAAGAACCACATCGAGGGCAGCAAGGGGTTTCGGTCGATACTGGCCCCGTGGGAGCAGCAAGGCTGGGTGAAGATCGTCGAGACCGAAATCCGGTTCTGGAATGGCTCGAAGATTTACCTGTGCCACTGCGAGCACGAGAAGCACCGTTTCAAGTACCAGGGCGCGGAAATCCATGTCTTGCTGATTGACGAGCTGACGCTGTTCACGGAGGTGATCTACCGCTTCCTGCGCACCCGCGTGCGGATGACTTCCGTCAACGTGCCCGACCAGTTCGGCGGTTGTTTTCCTCGAATCCTGTGCGGCTCAAACCCCGGCAACATCGGGCACGGCTGGGTCAAGGCGACCTTCATCATGGACGGAGACGATAAAGCCGTCCCTATGGCAATCCGGCAGATGCCAGAGGAAGAGGGCGGGATGCTTCGCCAGTACATCCCCGCGACGCTGGACGACAACCCGACCATGGCCTCGGACGACCCGACTTACCGCAACCGGATTCGGGGTCTTGGCAATGCCGCCCTGGTCAAGGCGTTCGAGAAGGGTGACTGGGACGCAGTGGTCGGCTCGTTCCTTGAAGGCGTCTGGGACGAAGACATCCACGCCATTGACCCATTCCCGATCCCGTCGAGCTGGAAGGTGTGGCGCTCGATGGACTGGGGCTTTGCCCGCCCGTACTCCGTTCACTGGTACGCGATGGACCACGACGGCACGGTCTACATCTGGCGCGAGCTGTACGGATGGGGCGGAAAGCCCAACGTCGGCTCACGCGAGCAAGCGAGTGCCGTGGCGAAGAAGATCAAGGACATCGAGGTACACGACGAGCGTCTGGGCTACGAGTACCGCATGAACCCGGCTGACTCGGCCATCTTCGCCGAGATCGGCGGGTCCAAGTCCATCGGCAAGCTGTTTCGCGATAACGGCGTCAAGTGGACGGAAGCCTACAAGGGGCCGAGAAGCCGTATCAACGGCGCGCAGCTCGTCGTGGAAATGCTCAAGACCGGGCGGCTCAAGGTGTTCAAGACCTGCCGCCACTGGATTCGCACCGTTCCTGCGCTGATGCCGGACGACAACAACCCTGAGGACGTGAACACCAGCCAAGAAGACCACGCCTGGGACGACACGCGCTATGCGTTGCTCCAGGTGCGCCGTCCACCGGACGAGGAACAAAAATCCGACGACCTGGATGAACCGACCAAAAAATATGACGACGACACCTACCGCCTGAAAGTCTGACCATGCAAACAACCGAACAACAAGCCGCCGCATCCACCGGCACACGCGAGACGCCAAAGCCTGACGAGCTGGCGCGCAAGTGGAAGAAGCGCATTGCCAACGCGCGCGCGTACTGGGAGAAGTTTCACAAGCGCGTGCGCCACAACCGCGCCGAGGTTGCTGGCTTCAACTGGAAGGCGGACCCCGAGTCCAAGCAGTTCTACAAGCACCGCGCGAACCTCATCCACGGCACGATCACCGCCATCCTGCCCAGCATCTACGCCCGCAATCCCGAGATCAGCTCCACGCCGCTCTACCGCGCGGAAAACCTCAAGCTCTTTTGCAAGACGATCGAGACGGTCACGAATCGCTGCTTGGAGCGTGCGCGCTTGAAGGACCGCGCCAAGGCGACCGTGCGCAGCTCGCTCACGTCGTCGTTCGGTGTCGTCAAGGTTATGTATCAGCGCGACCTTCAGAACGACCCGATCATCCTCGCGCGCATCAACGACACGCAGGACAACATCGCCGAAGCCGAGCGCCTGATGGCCGAGATCGACGATCCAGACCAGATCAGCGCGCAGGAAGCGAACCTTGAAGAACTGAAGCAGCTCATGACTTCGCTCAAGGAGCAGGTCGAGGTCGTGGCCGCCGAGGGTCTGGTCATTGACCGCGTGCTGACCGACAACCTCATCATCGACCCGTCGGTGTGCGAGTTCTTCGACTATCGGGACGCGGGCTGGCACTGCCAGATCATCCCCATGAAGAAGTCCGAGGCCGAGGCGACCTACGGCATGAAGCTGGACGACGCCAAGGCGTACCAGGACAACCAACAGATGCCCAAGAAGGACGGGCGTCTGGCCAGCGGCACCGCCATGCTGGACGAGGACAAGCAGATCGCCATCCTCGAAATCTGGGACAAGACCACCCAGCGCGTCTACACCATGGCCGAGGGTTGCGACTTCTGGCTACGCGATCCCTATTCGCCCCGCAAGGTGGGCGAACGCTGGTTCCCGTTCTTCCTCTTGCCCTTCCAAGTGGTCGATGGCCAGTTCGTGGCTCCGAGCTTGGTGGACCTGACCGAAAAGCTCCAGGACGAGCACAACGAGGCTCGCGACCGATTCAACGAGCACCGCGACCTGTGCCTGCCTGGCTGGGTGGCGTCGGGCGAAGTGAGCGAGAAGTCCATCAAGCGCTTCAAGGACAGCGAGCTAGGCGAGATCACGATCGTCGATACCGAGGGCAAGCCGCTTTCGAGCGTCATCATGGCGCGCGAGCATCCGAAGATCGACCCCGTGGTGTACGACACGAGCGCCGTGCGCTACGACTGGGAGCAAGTCACCGGCCTGCAAGACGCCGCCCGCTCCACCGTCGTCAAGCCCAAGACCGCGACCGAGGCGTCGATCATGCAGCAATCGCTGTCTGGTCGAACCAGTGAGTTCCGCGACCAGGTGGAGGACTGGCTGCAAGAGATCGCCCAGTACGCCGCCCAAGTCCTGTTGCAAGAGCTGACGCCCCAGCAGGTCGAGCGAATGATGGGGCCGCCCGAGGAAGTGATGACCGATGTCGGCGGCGTGAAAGTGCCGACGATGGTCAAGCCCTACGACTGGCCCGAGCTGACCCGCGATCAGGTCTTCGAGATGATCGAGATGCGCATCCGAGCCGGTACCACTGGCGCGCCCGACAAGCTCGAAGAGCAGGAGAACTGGACCAAGATCATGCCGGTCATCAAGGAATTGGTGATGACGATCATCGAGGTCCAGTCGAAGGGCATGGACCCCGAGCCCTTCGTCAACCTCCTGCGCGAATCCATCAAGCGATTCGACGAGCGCCTGGATGTCGAGCAGTTCATCCCCAAGGCTCCGGCGCTACCCGCACCCGCGATGCCTGGAGCAATGCCAGGCGCACCCATGCCCCCCGCGTTGGCCGCAATGGCTGGCGCATAAGTTTTCTCAACCACTACTAAGGAATCCCTCATGCCACTCTGGAAGCAACGACTGTTCTCCCGCCTGCAAAAGCCCGCCGACGGCGAAGGCAACGATCTTGGCGGCGGCGGTGCGACCGACGACACGTCCAGCACCGACAACACCGACCAGGACGACAACACCGGCGGCGAGCCCGAGGCCAGCGCCAGCGATGACGCATCCGGTGCCGACACTGACACGGACACCGAGACGAAAACTACCGAAGACCTGCCGACCGACAAGCCCCAGTCCGCGAAGATGCTCGCCTTGCTCGATGAGCTGTCGGGTGACAAGCCCGCCGGTACCTACACGAAGCCTGCCGACAAACCTGCCGACGAGCCCAAGGCCGAGGACAAGCCAGTCGAGCCCGCACAGGCCAAGACGCCGGAGCAGGAGGAAGCCGAGCTACTGGACGGCGTGAAATCCGAGCGCGGTAAGGAGCGCATCAAGGCGGTATTCGCCGAGCGCAAGCAGCTCGAAGCCGACATCACGGAGTTCCGCGACCTGGTGAAGTCCACCGGCATGTCCGCCCAGGAGTTCGCCCAAACCCTGGAGTTCGGACGCCTGGTCAGCTCCAACGACGAGAAGAACATCCGCGTGGCCCTGGAAATGATCGAGGGTCAGCGCGCCATGCTGTACCAGAAGCTCGGCGTCGAAGCCCCTGGCGTCGATCTACTGGCCGGTCACGACGACCTGAAGACCGCCGTCGAGAACATGGAGATCACCCGCGACAAGGCGGTCGAGCTGGCCAAGCATCGCAAGACGCAAGCCGACCAGGCCGCGCGCCAGCAAGCCGACACCGAAGCCGCCAATCGCCAGACGCAGTACCGCGAGACGGTCCAATCCGCCGCGAACGCGATGGAAGGCTATCTCAAGACCCGCGAGAAGGAAGCCGACCATCCGGCGCGCCTGAAGGTCATCGGCGATCACTTCCAGAACCCCGCGAACCTTCAGCGCTTCGTGCAGACGTTCGAGCCCAAGCAGTGGACCGCCGCGCTCCAGATGATGTACGACGGCATCACGGTCCCCAAGGCCGCGCCAGCACCGCAACCCCAGCCGCTTCGCTCGCGTCCGTCGCAACTTGGAACGCCAACAGCGGCAGGCGTCAATGCCGTGGACCGCTTGGCCCAGCACATCGACAACATGGGCATTTGAAGATGCTCAGAATAACCGAAGCATTGAGCTGCAAATCACGCACATGGATTTCGAGCTTGACGAAGGCGCGGAAGAAGTCAAAGAGAACGATCTAACCCGTGGCGAAGCGGGTGCAATGAGCCGCGTCGCAAAAAAATGCAATCAATGTGAAAAAAATCGAATCTAAATACAACCTAGCTAAAAAGGAGCACAAATGTCTGGAACCCAAATTCAAGGTGTTGCGCCATCTGGAAAAAATGTGGCTATTTCCTCAACTGAGGATGGCAAACTGGTCGTTTCTGTTGCATCGCCTTCGGAGAGCGACACCAACTGGGCCACGACCTACGCCTACACCAACGGCCAGATCAGCCGCGAGACGCGCACCGCGGGCGCGGTCACGCAGACGCGGGCTTACGGCTATGACGGCAGCGGCAACCTCGTCAGCATTGGAGCGTGGGCATGAGCGGCGGCATTGAAATGGGCCAGGCGCTGGCTATGTTTGCCAGCAAAAACGCACTCGCACAGACAAAGACCGATGTCGCCACATTAGGCGCGGCAGTGGGCAATATGCCGCTGGCTGCAATGCTTGGCACCAAAGACATACCAGTCGTGATTTTGCTAGGCCAAAGCAACACCGATGGGCGTGCCAACCTGAGCGACTTTGCAGGTCTGACGGCAACAGCGGAAAACACGATATTCGCCGGCAAGGTCAAGATTTACAACAAATCCATCACGCGCAGTCCGGCCAATGCGACAGTCAACCGGGTCGATAACGGCGCCTGGGCCGACTACACGCTTGGCAGCATGGTCGTGTCTCCACAAGGCTCGGCAGCCGGCGCGTTTGGGCCTGAGTACTCGCTGGCCAGCTGGTGGCGCGACAACATGTTTGCCAGCACTGGCAAAGCCCTGCACATCATCAAATGTGCAGTCGGCGGTACGCCAATTACACCGGGCAGCACGGCTGCCGACAGCAACTGGTCAAACAGCGCTGGACAGCTACGGGAGTTGGCCCGTGAGTTTGTGGTGCAGCCTGCACTCCGCTTACTGGCACTGCAGGGTTTGACGCCGCGACTGCTGGGGATTTTTTGGGGTCATGGCGAGAGTGATGCGGACAGTGCGGCGCAAGCTGCTGCGTACCAAGCGGCGCTGACTGGCCTCCTCACTGAGGCGCAGACAAAGTATGGATTTGTCAACCCGCGCATTGTCGTGATGGGACTGAGCGCGTACAACACGCCGGCAACGGAGTGGGCAGTCGTCAAGGCCGCGCAAACAAGCGCCGTCAACGCGCAGCGCACGGCGGGCAAAGATGTGGTGCTGATGCCGACAGACGGCAGCGATAGCATCACGCCCGTGGCGCGTTACCTGCCCGGCGTGGGCGCGGGCAATATCCACTACGACAGCTTGGGCCAGATGCAGCTTGGCAAGCGCTTTGCGCAGCTGCTGAGCACCAGCCCGGCAACGTACAAAAAGGCCTGGGATTTTGAGTTTTTTGGCGCTACGTATCCGGTCGGTGAGCCGCTTGACTTGAGCGCAGCGGGCGGCTTTGCGGGCGTTATCTCAAACTGGGGGTCTTTGCGCGTGGTGCGCTACCCAACTGCCAGCGGCTATGCCAACGCGCTTACGTGGGTGAGGGACGGCGAAAGGGCATTTCGCGACTACAGCGTCTTCCCCGCCCCGAGTTTTGAGCTATCGGCCCTGGCCGGGGCGACGGATGTAGAGATTATTTTCCGCATGATTCATGACGGAGATTTCAACACCAAGCCGGGGTTTGGTGTGCGCGGCGTTTACGCCAACGGCGACTTTTCTGGTCAGGGCTATCTCACGCAAGTGCGCAACGGCGGTGCTACGCTGACGATGTTTAGGCGCGAGGCCAACAACAACTGGACGGCGCTGTCAGGCAGTCCGGCAACGCCTACGCAGTCCCCGGCAGCGTCCAATCCGTACTGGTATCGGGTGGTCGTCAAAGGCACCAGCTGGACGGTCTGGAATAGCCCTGACGGTCGCACATGGACGCAGCAGTGGACGGGCACTGACGCCACGTATGCCAGCGGCAATGTCAACTTTTCGCTGTACAACGGCTCGCTGGACAAGACCATTGGCAACACACTGGCCGCGCACTGTGCATTTGATGTGATTTTGGCGCGGAGGCTATAAAAGATGCAATCAATGTGAAGAAATATCCGCCGGGCTATTGACTGGCGCATATATTTCTCTCACCAAGTCCTGCATTGTTGTGGTGACTGAGTTGAAAAGAGCGTAAGCGGGAATCGCCACCCGCAACAACCCAGCCAGTACCTCGATGCGGTACACGCCAAATTTGTCGCTGCATCGGTGGGGTCGCGTCCACCAGCGCAAAGCGCACCAGGTCAATGCCGTACCCGTAGTCGCGTCGGGAACCTGATGAGCTGAACTCGATGGGCTTGCGTGCCATCACGGCGTGGAAGGTGTTTCTCAAACCTTTCATTTCGGAGCAGCGATATGCCCATTTCCAATCAAGACTTGCAGGAGTTGGCCAAGGTTTCCTTGGACGAGTACCTGCGCAACATGCCCGTGGACCAGATTGCCACGGAGCGCCCCCTTCTGAAGAAGCTCATGGAAGGTCGCAAGACGTTCCTCGGCGCAAAACAGAACGTCGTCGAAAACGTCCGCAAGACCTACGGCTCGAACTTCGCCTGGGCCTACGGCGAGGATCAAGTCAGCTTCAACAAGCGCAACACCACCGAGCAAGCCGCCTTCCCCTGGCGTCGTGCCGTCGATGGTCTCTACATCGACTATGACCGTCTCTTCAGTGCCGGTATCAAGGTGTGTGAAGGCAAGAAGGGCGCGTTCAAGCTGGAGCAGAACGAGAAGGTTCAGCTCTTGAACTTGCTCGACGAGCAGATGGAATCCCTGCGCGAAGGCTTCATGCAGAAGCTCGACCTGGAACTCCACCGCGACGGCACCCAAGACCCCGACGCCATCGCTGGCCTCGATGCGCTGATCTCGACCGCTCCCACCACCGGCGTGATCGGTGGCTTGGACAGCGCGACCGCCGCCTACTGGCGCAACCATGCCAACACCGGCATCCAGACCGGTACCGTCGGCACCCTCGCGCAAGCGATGGAAACCGGCTGGCGTCGTTGCATCAAGAACGGCGGCTCGCCCAACTTCATCCTGGCCGGTGGCAAGTTCATCGACGCATACCGCAAGGAAATCGTCGTCACGAACAACGCCGACGCTGGCGCAGTGAAGAAGTTGGACGTGGGCGTCGGCAACGGCGTCAACACCGGCCTGTACTTCAAGGGCGTGGAAATCATCTGGGACCCTCAGTTCGAGGAACTGGATGCCCTGACCACTCCGACCGTGCAGTGGGAGAAGCGCTGCTACTTCCTCAACACCAAGCACGTGAAGTACCGCGACGACGACATGGACATCGTGACACCGATCCGTCCGCATGACGTTCTCGCCATGTACGCGATGGTGAACCTGCGCTGCGCGCTGTCCACCAACCGCCGCAACGCGCACGCCGCGCTGTCCATCGCCTAATCAGCGACCCCGATCCCCGACTGGTTCGCGCCGGTCGGGGATTTCCATAACCAACGAGAACGCGAGGATTCCCAATGAGCAAGACAACCGTCAACGTGCCCCTGTTGCACGTCACGATCCGCCGTGATGCGAACACCATCACGCCCGTCACCGTGCCCCCCTACGAGCTGACCATGCTCCGCCAGATGTTCGGCAAGGAGAACGTCACCGAGGGCGACGAGGCCGGTGTGATCGAGGTCGATACCGCAACCGAGCACGAGCGCTTGAGCGCCAAGTACGGCGCGGCCAAGGTCTCCAAGGTCTACGGCGACGACGAAGGCGAACGCCTGGCCGAGCTGGTGGAAAAGCACGCCGTGAAGGTCAAGGCATCTGCCAAGACCGACGAAGAGAAAGAAGCCGAGAAAGCCGCCAAGGAAGCCGCCAAGAACGGCGGCGGCAAGTAATCACCGGCAGGAGAAGCAACGATGTCGCAGCCCGATCCATACAACCGCGAAACGGACTTCACCGAGAACGACGGCGATGAGACCGATCACGCCGCTCTAAACGCGGAGCTGGACGGCGCTGCGCTCTCCATCAGCCAGATTCGCACGAATCTGGCCCTACTTCAGAAGGACGACGGCTCGCTCAAGAACGAGACCGTCGGCCTCGATCAACTCAAGCCCGACCTGCGCAACGGCATCCCTGGACCGCAAGGACCACAAGGCAACACCGGCCCGCAGGGTATGCAGGGTATGCAAGGCATGTCCGGACCGATCGGTCCCCAAGGCATGGTCGGCGAGCGCGGTCCTGCTGGCGTCGCTGGTCCTCAAGGGCCGCAAGGCACGCAGGGCACACAAGGCGTCAAGGGCGACACGGGCGCAACCGGTCCGACTGGACCGCAAGGCCCGCAAGGCGAGCAAGGCATTCAAGGCCCAACGGGTCAGCAAGGCCCGACTGGACCGCAAGGGCCGCAGGGCATCCAAGGCCAGGCAGGTATGTCCTTCGACGTGGATGCCGTGGGTGTCTATGCCGATCGTGCCAACTACAACAGCGAGCCGCATGGCTTCGCGTTTCTCTCGACCGACAACGGCTTTCTGTACCTGCGTTTAGGCAACACGCCTGGCGTCTGGTCCGGTGGAGTTCCATTCGGCAAAGGCGAGAAGGGCGATCAAGGTATTCAAGGCCCTGTAGGACCACTCGGCCCCGTCGGGCCAATTGGTCCACAAGGTCCGCAAGGGATGCAGGGTGAGACCGGTCCGCAAGGTGCGACCGGCGCAACGGGCGCTCAGGGTCCGCAAGGCTTGCAAGGCCCGCAGGGCATCCAAGGCCCTCAGGGTGCGAAGGGGATGAACTGGAAGGGCCAGTGGTACAGCACCACGGCCTACGTCGTTGACGATGCTGTCCAGCACAACGGCAGCGGCTGGGTCGCCTTGCAGGCATCCACCAATATTGAGCCATCCGACGCCGCTACAACTCAATGGAGCAAATTGGTTTCCAAGGGCGAGACTGGTCCCGTAGGCCCAATGGGTCCGACAGGATCAACCGGTCCCGTAGGGCCTGCTGGTCCACAAGGCCCTAATGGTCCGCAAGGTCCAACTGGCCCCGCTGGTCCTCAAGGTCTTACAGGTCCGACAGGATTGACCGGTGCGCAGGGTCCCCAAGGCCCAACGGGTCCCCAAGGCCCAGCCGGTGACGTGACTAGCCGTGTGGCGAAGTCTGGCGACACGATGAGCGGCACGCTCACGTTGCCCGCCATGGTCGTTAGCTCGACCCAGCCGACGATCAACATGGACGACACGACGACGGGTCGCACTCGCTATCTGCATCACAACGACGATCTGATGGGTTTTCTGAAGACGGATGGCAACTGGGACATGTACATGAACAACAGTGGCCAAATGTGGACCGCCAATTACGGATGGCTGCATGACCACTTCTTCCGTGTAGTAGCTAACTGTGCAGGGTCGCGATACGCAATCAATTGCTATGGCGCTGGAAACATTACTCAACAAGACTTTGAGTTAATTGATGAAGGTGGGCAAATCCGCATTAGAACAGTTAACTACATGAGCAATTGCAACTGCAATTGCGCCTGCCAATGCGACTGCTCTTGCGTCCCTGCTGGAACGAAAATCCGCATGGCAGACGGTTCAACCCAAGCCGTTGAGACAGTTTGCGTCGGAGACAAGATTGCTACTCGCGACGGCAGCGCTAATGTTATTGAGCTATGGCGACCACGATTAGGTCTGCGAACACTGTGGAACATCAACAACACGCTCAAGATTACTGGCGATCACATGATCGCCACTCCCAATGGTTGGGCCTGCGTTGAGCCGTCGGCGTTTAGCCAGCGACTCACTTACGGTTTAGCTGATGCAGGTGCGCGCCCCCACAAACTGACCATTGGTGATTGGATCGTGACATTGGACGGAATCGTAAAAGTGACTTCGATAGAAGCAGAAAACGCCAGCGAAGACACTGGCCTTTTCAGCTTATTTGTTGACGGCCCTTCCGAGTTCATTGCATCTGGTGTGGTGATCGACGGAATGCGTACTCCGCAGCGCTCGGCCATTGCAGAGCCTTTGCTTGCAGCAACCACCTAAAAGGAAGAGCGAATGTTCACTCGCGTGCACGAAGTAATCAATCAAAAGATTCAGTTCTACACGGCGTTTTATGCTGGGGCTCAATACGTCACGGTTCGCACGTTTGAAGAGGATACGTCTACCTTCGATCCGCTGACAACCGTGTTGGACGCAGAGGCAACTGACGCCTACCTCAAGTCGCATGAGTCTCGGCTAATGTTCATGGGTGACTACCTTGTCCGCCCCGTTCTAATCGACGGATCGGGATTTGGTAAGCCTGGCACAAAGTTCAAACTCATTGACCGCGTGCGCGTTGAGCGGGACAAGGAATTGTTTGGCGCGGGGGTTTTGTCGGATGGTTGCACTTTAATGGTTTGCGCCGACGATGCGGGAAACATCAAGACGCCTTTCAATCGCACTGCTTTGACGATGCACGAACGCGAGAACAAGTATGCGATGTACCACCAGATGCGGGTGACATCGCTTCTTACGCTGTCCATGGACTTCGCCGAAGACAGCTTTCTTGATGCACAGGTCTTTTTCAAGCACGGCGTTGATAGAGGCGTCGTTCACTTTGACGAGACAGCGATTGGCACATTCCCACAAGTTTGGCACCCGGGTCAGCGCCCCGTCTACGACGAGCCGCCAAGCATCAAGATCGTTTCGCATCAAGCATCGGTAACGCCAAACGGTGTCGTGACGTACACGGTCGAGGTTCGCAAAACGGAAACGTCAGCCCTGCTCCTGAAGCGATGCACCCTTTATCTTGAAGCTGTTAGCGGTTACCTGCCCAAGACACGCGTAGATATCACGGATGGCGTCGGCACCTTTCAAGCGATGGCATTGGGTCTTTCTGAAGGCGACGCACTTCGAGTGAAGGTCGGGTTTCGGTACATGCCAGGAATTGCCGACTGCACCGTCATCGTCAAGAGTTGATTCAAAGAAAAAATATATGCCAAAGTTTACTGTCAAAGCCCTGGACCCATCGACTAAACACGTTCATAGCTTGATGTACGACAACGAAACGAACGATCTGCTATACGAGGACGGTCGTCCCGTGTTTCCGCCTGTTGAGAAAAGCGATCTTCAAAACGCGCCGACCGTTTCAATAGAGACTCCAGGAAATAAGCGCACACCTCGGACATTGAAGATTTCTCTTGGGCTGTCGTGCAACTACGAGTGCGAGTATTGCTCCCAGCGCTTCGTTCCACGGGCCGATGAGACAAACAAGGATGACGTGCAAGGATTTGTGGCGGAATTAGACAAGTGGGTCACAACGCCACCCGAGCGCATTGAGTTCTGGGGAGGTGAACCATTCGTTTACATCAAAACGCTAAAGCCGTTACTCGCAAGCATCAAAAAGAAGTATCCGTTGGCCCAGCTTCTTGTCATAACCAATGGCTCTCTTTTGACCCTTGAGCTAAACGACTGGATCGACCGAAGCGGCTTGGTGGTTGGCATTTCTCACGACGGTCCTGGTCAGTACGTTCGCGGTCCTGATCCCCTTGACGACCCAGAGAAGAAGGCGGCAATTCTCGACCTTTACCGTCGTCTGGCTCCGCAGAAACGCATCAGTTTCAATGCTTGCTTAACCAACAAGCACTTCTCACGAAAAGCTATACAAGACTTTTTCATCAATCTGACTTGCGATCAAGGTGTAAGCATCGGTGAAGGGACGATGGTGGATGCCTACGACAAAGGCGGTTTAGGTTGCTCCTTAACAGAAAGTCAGAACCAGCAGTTCCGCAATTTGACTTTTGCAGAGATTCGCGCTGGACACGCTAAGAATTTCCAGATTGTTCCCCAGAAAATACGCGGCTTTATTGAGTCACTGAGAACACGTCGTCCTGCGAGCACGCTCGGACAGAAGTGTTCGATGGACAAACCTGACAACATGGCCGTTGATCTACGAGGAAATGTCCTAACGTGCCAGAACGTCAGTGCTACATCAACGGCTCCGAACGGAAAGCCTCACAAGATTGGACACGTGTCGGATCTAGCCAAGGTGAAGCTTAATACGGCAACGCATTGGAGCTACCGCGATGAGTGTCCAAAGTGCCCTGTCTTGCATCTTTGCCAAGGCGCTTGCATGTTCTTGGAGGGGCCGCTTTTTGCAGCTTCCTGCGACAGCTCCTACTCCGATAACGTGGTGATGTTTGCGGCGGCTATTGAGTTTGTGACTGGCCTCGTGCCGATTTATATCGACGGCGATTTCCGTGAAGGCCGCAAAGACATCTTCGGCATGGTCAATGGCGTGACTGACGCCACGCCCAATCGAGTTATTCCAATCCACGCCTCTGCCTGACCCATGATCGACAAAGACCCAACTTCCTACTCGCTGATGACTTACTTGTGGGTCTTCTTGCTCGCCATCCTCGGAGGCATCGTGAACTTCATGCGCAAACTGCAAACTGGCCACGCCCGCGTCTTCAATGTCGTCGAGTTCATTGGCGAGATTGTTACAAGCGCCTTCGCTGGCGTCATTACTTTCTGGCTTTGCGAGAACGCTGGATTCTCGGGCTTGGTGACGGCGGCCTTTGTTGGCATTTCGGGCCACATGGGAAGTCGCGCTTTGTTCATGTTTGAGAACTGGTTGCGTGCCAAGTTCCCAGCCTAAGAGAGGACATACGATGAATGGTCTTCAAGCACGCAACCGCACGTTGGGCGAGCTACTGACGGAGCTTCGTGGTCGTCTGGGCTTTGCCACGCAAGGATCGGCAGCCAAGAATAACGAGGCGACACTGAAAAGCTACCTTCAAGAGGCGCACGATTTCGTCTATGCGGAGCTGGACCCTCCAGCCATGCGCAAGAAGTCGATCGTTACCGCGCTGGCTGATTCGTATCTTTACGATTGGCACGATGATGCAGCAGACGAGGACATCGACCCAGCAAACGTGATCTCTGTTTGGGTAAAAGTCTCGGGCACCATCCGCGAGCCGATGACCTACGGGATCAGCGAACGAGATCGCTCTTTCGAGTCGCAGCGCCAGCAGCCCACCAAGTACGACACGCTCAATGGGCAGTTGGAAATTTGGCCGGTACCGGAGCGTACCTACGAACTCATCATCGAACACACGGCGGTCAAGGGTCGATTCACGCAGGCGGGCGATCGTACGAGCGTACCTGACCGCTTGGTGTTTCTCTATGCGCTGGCCAACGCCAAGGCGCACTACCGACAGCCTGACGCCCAAGCGCCAGCGCAAGCCTTCCAGACCCTTCTGAGTCGCACCAAGACCAAACAAAAGGAAGGTCGGCGCTACTTCGTCAACACGGGCTCCACGGAGCGCGAATCGCAGGTCATTCGCTCGGGTGACGGCTATGTGTTGAGGGGTTGAGATGGCCGAGATCACCTTTGACCGCTTCGACCTAGGGATCGACCTTCGCAAGGGGGCATCGGTCTCGGACGCCAACCGTCTGCGCGAGATGAAGAACGCCTATGTGACGACCGGTCTCGCCACTGAGAAGCGCCCAGGCTTGACCCTTGTGGCAACCCTCGAAGCCGGTACCAAGGGGCTCTTCGCCGCCTTCGGCAAGCTCCACACGTTCTACGGTCAGGGCTCCATCACGCACGCCAATCCACTGTTCCAGGCGCACCCAGTTCCGTATTCGTCCGGCAGCTACGCCGTCGCGGACGTTCCCTTTGCCGACGTGTTTAACGGCTTCATCTATGCCGCCATCCGTTACGACGGCGGCTTCCAGGAGCATCACTACCTTGACGGTAGCGCCAGCTCCCACATCGCCGACTTGGCTTGTCCAGACACGGCGGGCGTGGCCAAGCTGGCGTCCAAGATTTTCGCGGTCAACGGCGATACGGTGCGATTCTGCAAGACTGGCAACCCACGCGACTGGTCAGCGGCCAACGATGCGGGGTTCTTGCCGACTGGCATGAATTCGCGTGGGGATCGCTCGGCGAACGCGCTGGGCATCTACCAGGGCAATCTGGTCGTGCTGTCCAAAGACGGCGCGCAGGTCTGGAAAGTCGATCCAGATCCCGCCGCGATGGGCTTCCAAGACATCGTGGAGAACGTGGGCACCAGTCACCCCAGCACGGTCGTCAACGTCTCGGGCGACCTGTACTTTCTGTCCGACTACGGCTTTCGTTCGATCACCACGCTCCAGCTCACGAACAACCTGGCCGACGTGGACGTGGGTTCGCCCATCGACTCGCTGGTCCGCGCTCGCCTGAAGGCTGGGGGCGTCACGCCCAAGTCGTTCTACTTCTACGGCACTGGCCAGTACGTGTGCGCGATGGGCAATGAGCTGTTCGTCTATTCGATCTCGCGCACCGCGAAGATCGCCGCTTGGTCGCACTACTTCCTTCCCGCTGCCGCCGATTCCTTCGCGGAGCTGGGCCAGACGCTTTACATCCGCTGCGGCGATGCCGTCTACAAGCTCGATCCCGATGTCAGTTCGGACCAAGGCCAAGCCTATGAAGTTGTGATCCAGCTTCCCTACATGGACTTCAAGAAGCCCGGCCACACGAAGAGCATCTACGGTGCGGACTTGGTGATCGACGGCAAGTGCGAGTTCTCCGTAGGCTTTGACGTCCGCGACCCGACGGCATTCACCGATCCAGTAAAGGTCAAGGGCAACACGCGCGGGGGCGGAATGATTCCCGTCGAGTGCGCTGGTACCGAGTTCTCGCTGAAGTTTCGCAACTACGACACCAAGCCTTTCCGGCTGGATTCGGTCACTGTCTACTTCAACGACCTAGGGCCGAACGCATGAAAGTCCGTTTTTTCTCCAGCACCGACAACGAAGGCATGGAAGATCAGAAGAACGCCTTGCTGGCGATCTGGGCTCGCTGTCCGACGTGTGGTGATTTCGAGCCCGATGACCTGTTCGGGATGGTGGTCGATGGCCGGGCCGTGATCGGCGTGGTCTACGAGGGTGAGCAGCCTGTTTTGGCTGGCGCTTTTGAGTTCGTCCACTACCCGCGCCAGCTCGCCGTGAACATCATGGCGATCGCTGGTGAGCAAATGGGCGAAGCGATGGACGCCTTCTGGGAGACGTTCAGACAGTGGTGCCGGTCAGCTGGTGCCCAAACTATTGAAGCGCGCTGCGCACCCGGCATGGTCCGGTTGCTGGAGCGCAAAGGTTTTGAGTCGGCCTATACGGTGGTTCGGCAGAAGTTGGAGGTTTGATATGGGTGGTGGCGGCGGAGGCGATCCGGCAGCAGAGAGCCGGAGGCAAGAAGAGCAACGTCAAGCACGCATCAAGGCGGCGACGGACGAGATCAACAACATCTTCTCCAACAAGGTGAAGGTGACGCAGCAGGTCGAGGGTGGTCCTGTCTTTACTGGTGATTCGGTATGGGTAGACGGCGACCCCGCCAACTCGCGCGATACGTTGTACGCGAACCATCGCGGCACGGTCTACGACCTGAACAAGGCCGAGGTCGATCGTCAAGCAGCGCAAGCGGAGCGCACCAACCGCTTCGGACTGGCACGCGCGGGTCTTGCGGGCGGCTCCGTGGATGTGGACAGCAATGCCGAGTTGAACCGTCGCACGAACGAGGGCTTGCTTCGAGCTGGCGGCATCGCTGACCAAGCGGCAGCCGATCTCAAGGCGTCAGACGAGAAGACCCGCTCGAACCTCATCAGCATGGCGCAGTCAGGAATTGATACCGGTAGCGCGGCGACGATGGCGCTCAATGGTCTGAAGGTCAACGCGGACAGCGTGGCCGAGCAGCGCTCTGGTGCTTCGATCGGCGGCCTGTTCAGCGACCTGAGCCAGGCATACCTGGCCAACCAGGTGAACGCTGGGCGTGCGGCGGGTTTCAGTCCATACCAGCAAAACGCTTATGGATCGCTGAACCCGAGAGCCGGGAGCAACGGGACTCTGACCCGATAAGAAGGAAAGCACATGACCGGACTCGAAATCGCAGCCCTCGTCGCCATGGTGGCCGGCGCGGGCATGCAGTACAAGGCCACGCAGGACGCGCGCTCGCGGCAGGACGCGAGCATCCGCGAGAGCCTGGCGCGCCAGCGAGAGCTTCAGCAGCAGGCCGAGCAGAAGGCGATGAGCACGGCGCGCGACTACGGCACTGAAGACCGCCGCGCCGAGCAGACGCAGATTGCCGACCAAATCACCACTAACTACGGCCAGCAGTGGTACGGGGTGTCCTCCCCCACCAAACGCTACTCGGGCAGTTAAGGGGGAGTTGAGATATGGACCCAATCACCATTGCCAGCATTGTTGCTATGGTCACTGGTGCGTACATGCAGCACCGAGCTGCCACGGACGCGTCGGACCGACAGAACGCCGCGATCCGTGAGGGCTTGAATCGCCAAAGAGACCTTCAGATTCAGGCTGAGAAGAAGGCGATCAACACTGCTCAGACGTACAACACGGCGGACCGTACCACCGAACAGACCCAGATTGCAGACCAGATCACGCAAGAGCTTTTTCAGCCTGTCAGCGAGAGCCAGGCGATCCGCGCCCAGCAGCAGACCACGCAGGGCAATGTTTCCGACGACTACAGCACGGCAAAAGCCGCGTCCGACGTGGCATCGCTCAAATCCACCGAGAAGCTGGCCCGCTTGCTGGGCAAGTCCACTTCGGCCAACCGCCTGCGCATGAACGAGGGCATCCGCCTCATGGATGCTGGACAAGCGATCGACCAACTTGGCAGCTTCTCCCGTGGCAACCAAGCGGCGGATCAGATCGCGATTCAGGTCGCCGGTCGTCCCGATGCCGACATGCAGTTCGCCGGAAGCGTGCTCCAAAGCGTGGGCTCCGCTGGACTCATGGGCGCGGGTTCTTCTGGCACCACAAACCAGGCCAGCACAGCTGCCAACTACGGCACGCAAATCGGCAGCCAGCAAACCACGATGCTCGCCGCCCAAGACGCGGGCATGGGGAACACGTCCTGGCTGAACGCACTTCGGAGGATCGGACAGTGAACTTCACCATCGACGGCAATACTGGTGCACTGGCCGCAGGCCAAGGCATCGGCAACATGATTAAGGCGGCGGCGCTTGCTCCTATGTATCGCCAGAACGCCGAACAAGACGCGCTCTTGAAGGGCGCGCAGGTTTATCACCACAACATGGCAGCCAACAAGGCCGGTACCGAGGCCGAGTTGCTGGCGCAGAAGCTCGGGCTCCAGCGCGACCCGCTCAAGAACGTGATGATTGAGCAACAAGTCCCGCTCGACCGTCGCGCGGCGATCGAGAGCTTTATGCAGTCTGGCAGCTTCGGCCCGTCCTACGAAGCGCCAGCCGATGGCGTCGGTCCCGTTCAACCCGCGCCGGTCGATCCATCGAAGATGGGCAACATCGCCCGCGCCATTGCGCTCTACAACAAGACCCTTGGCGTGGGTGGCAAGGTGGACGACATGGCGCAGGCCGCGCAGATCGAGCAGAAGATGCGCAACGTGGACGCCGTGATCGCCAACCCTGCGCTTGCGCTTCCAGCCGCGCAGGCGTACTACGCCACGAGCGGCAAGGCCCCATTCAACAACGTCGGCAACACCGGCACGACGCTCGATGTCCTGACCGGCAACCAGTTCGAGGGAAGCCCAGCGCTGGCCAAGCTATTCGCCGCCACGCAGAACGCACTGACGGGCCAACGCAACGCGGCGGCTGGTGCATCGAACGCATCCGCTGGCCTTTCCAATGCGCGCCGCGACCGGGTGTCGAGCGGCCTGGACAAGCCCGTCACCATCGTGGACGACGAGAGCGGTCAGGCGACCGTTACGGCCATCCCAACCAAGGGCGAAGCGCGCAGCATCGGCGTCGCGGCTCCCAAGGGCACGGGCGCGGACGCGACTAACGCGAAGACGCGAAACCAGATCATTGCCGCCGTCGAGAAGGAAATGACTGGCGCGAGCGAGGAAGAAATCGCCGCCGAGGTTGACAAGCGTCTCGCGCGTCGCGGCATCGCCGGATCGGGGAACAAAAATCCGAAACCAGGCAAGCCCGATCCAACAATGTCCCAGGAGACCAAGACGATCGGAGGCAAGACCTACGTCAAGGTCGATGGCAAATGGTATGAAAAGTAAGCCCAGATGAAACCAGTCACAGACCCGTCCCTACTCGAACAACTCAACAACGACAAGCCGGGTCTGAAGCCGGTCAGTGATCCAGCGCTTCTTTCGCAACTCGAAGGAAAAACAACCCCGTCCGCGAGCTGGACCGACAACATTCGCGACATCACTGCCGCCGCGTTGAAGATTGGCCCGACCGCGCTCAAAGGCGTGGCCGACCTGGGACGCTTGGCAACGGGCGATCGCCTTGGCGTGGACACATCTAACGCCATGAAGCGCGGCATGGAGGCGATCGACCAAGTGATCGGCTCCGACGCCCTGAACGCGCAGAAGGCCAACATCAGCCAGGCGCTCCAAGACCCGAACGTCGGCATTCGTGATTTGCCTGGCGTCGTCATCGACAACCCCCGCGCCGCTGGCGACGCTGCCGTATCGGCCATCGGCTCAATGTTCCTGCCGACAGGTGTTGTGGTAGGCGCGACCAAGGCGCTCCCGACCATCGCCAAGTTCATTCCTCGCGCGGCCAGTGTCGCGCCTGGCGCAGTGGCGACTGGCGCATCCGTGGGCACGGGAGCCGCGCAGAACGCCGCCGAGACCTTCGTCGATACCGAAGGCCAGTCCATGGGCGACCGCTACAAGGGCGCTGGCCTGAGTGGCGCTGCGTCTCTCGTGCTGGGCAAACTACTGGGCGGGGGTGCCGAGGGCGTCGTCGCCCGCCGCCTGGCCGGTGAGTCAGTCGGACGTGGGGCCGTCGAAGCAGGCAAGTCCGCCGTCAAGACCGGGGCCAAGGAGTTCTTGCAGGAAGGCGGCGAAGAGTCGTCCAACTACGTCGGCAAGCAAGTCGCCAAGGGCGAGGCCATCGACCCCCAGTCAATGGGCAAGCAGGGCCTCTACGGCGGCATGATCGGCCTTGGTGTCGGTGCCGGTACCGATGTGGCAACCAACGTCGGCGACATCCGCAAGGGCGGCATCGAGCGCCAGGTCGCTCGCGCGATCGACGAGGCTGCGCAGGACATCGCTGATCGCCAGACCCCGCAAGTCATCCAGCAGACCGTCGCGCGCATCTTCGACCAGATGCCGCAACGTCGAGCACCAGAACCCGAATCCCAGCCAAAGGCGCTCGGGTTCGATCCGACCGTTCGCAACCCGCCGCCCACGATGCAAGTGGACCCGCAGGGCAACGCGAGCCCCATCCCGTCCGATCAGCAATTCGCCATCGACTCCGAGAAGCAGCGCATGAACGATCTGGGTTTCACGCCAGACGTGCAACGCGCCGCCGCGCAGCGTGCGCAGTCGCCCGAGCCCGGTCCCGTGTCCACGTCGTCGGACCTGATCCAGCGCCTCATGGGTACCGGATGGACCCCACCAGCTCCGCAGGCCGACGGCATGGTCCTCCAGAACCGCAACCGCGCGACGCCTTCGTCCGTGGCGCAAATGACCAGCATCGCGGGCAATCCCGACTATGGCCGACTGGGCTTCTCGCGCGACTTCGCCAACGGCGCGCCGGTCGTCTCGGGTGGTTCGGTACCGGCGACGCAGATCGGCAAGTCCGATGTGGCCGTGGCAAGCGACGGACGACGCATCCCCGTGCAGTACGCCGTGGTCGAGGCCGACCAGGTGCTCGCATCCAACAAGTCCGACGGCACCGCCAATGCGGACTATGGCAACGACCAGGTGCAAGCGATCCGCGCCATCGCGGGCAATGGACGAATCGCTGGCTTGCAGTCCGCCTACGGTAACGCCAAGGCCAACACCTACCGCAAGGAGCTGACCGACGACGCCCTGCATGGCATCGACAAGAAGGTCATCAAGGGCTTGAAGCAGCCTGTCCTGGTGCGAATCATGCCCAAGGACTCCCTGACCGCCGACATCGGCGACGTGTCCAACACCGTCGGCAACCTCACGCTGTCGCCGGTGGAGCAGGCCAAGAACGACGCCCAGCGCGTGAGCCTTGATGCGCTCCAGTTCTCCGAAGATGGTTCCGTCAACCCCGAGACCGTGCGCCAGTTCGTGCGCGCCATGCCGCAGTCCGAGCAGGGCGGCTTGCTGGACACCAACGGGCAGCCGACCAAGCAGGCGGTGGACCGGATCGCGGCGGCGGTGTTCGCCCGCGCCTACGGCAATGACCAGCTCGTGCGCCTGTACGCGCAGGCCCAAGACCCCGAGGCCCGGCTGATCCTGTCGGCGCTGTCTCAAGTGGCCCCGAAGATGGCCCGCCTGGAAGGTGCCGGGGCGCTGGACATCCGCGACGTGGTGACGCAGGCGGCCGAGATTGCCGTGAACGCGCGCCGCGAGGGCATCGCCTTGGCCAAGGCTGCGCAGCAACTGGACATGACGGTGGACCCGCTGGTCGGTGAGGTGCTGGGCCTGTTCGTGCGCAATGCGCGCAGCGTCAAGCCCGTTGTGGAGGCACTGAGCCGCGCGGCGGACATGGCCTACACTGAGGCCAACAAGCCAGCCGAGGACATGTTCGGGGCTGTGCCCCGCGCAAGTCGCGGTGAAGTCATCAACCAACTGAAGCCCGAAGATGAACGAACAAGCCCGCAAGATTTGGAACGCGCCGCAGGGCGTGAGCCTGTTCAAGAAGATGCTCAACGGCAAGCCGCTGGACCCGCAGGACAAGGCAACGCTGAACCAACTCAAGAAGGCCGAGCCTCCGACGAGCAAGGCACCGACCCCCAAGTCCTGACGAGCTACACCCCGAAGGAGATCGAGGACCGGCTGAACAAGCTGGAGCAAGCCGAGAAGGAGCGCCAGCAGCAAGAGCGAGAAGCAGAGCAACGCGCGCAGGCCGACGCCCAGCGCGACGACTTCGCGCTCACTGGCAGCGATCGTCCCGCCGACGTGGGCGCATCCCGTGGCCAGACCGACATCTTTAGCGCGCCAGACAATGCGAAAGATTCCGGGCCCGAAACCCCGTTAAACGAAACCCGCGAAGGCACGCCCAAGAGGGGCGAGCGCATCGAGGACTTCGGCGAGAAGATCGGTGGCGCGCGAAAGGATGTCTGGACATCCTTCAAGGATCAACTTGGCGAGGTCGCAGACGACGACATCGCCAGTCAACCCCTCTCGAAAGTCTGGCCCCAACCCGACTACCAAGCATTGCTGGACGGCGGTGCCGATCCGTGGTCCGTGGCCTTCGCTCGCTCCGCGCGTGGAGAGATTCCATCCAAGCCGCGCCAGCCGTGGAAAGTCAAGCGCTGGGCCGAGCAAGTGCGCTCCCTGCGCGACATGACGCTGGGCCTCATGGATGGCCGCTACAGCGTCGAGAAGACCAAGGAAGAGCTGCGCAAGATGTCCACCCAGTCGCGCGGCATGTACGACTTGGGCGGTCGCATTGAGCTCTACATGCTGGTCGGCCATCGCCAGTCACTCGATGGCGTGCGCATCAGCTCGGGCGAATACTCTGTCTACAACGGCGTCGAATACAAGCCTGCGAAGGTGATCTGGGCGGTCGAGAAGAGCGCCGCCGCGTCGGCCTTTAGAAATTGGCCGCGTCAGCTCGCGATCGGGTCCACCAAGGAAGAAGCGCTCAAGGCATTCAAGGAGCGCTACGACGCGATCGACATCAACCCAGCAGCGAAGAAAGAAACGACCTTCGAGGTCTACTCGCGCCGAGGCCAAGATGGTTACTGGGTGGGAAAGAAGGTCGGTCGCAACCCGATTTTCTTGGCCGGTCCCTTCGACAACATCAAGGCCGCGCGCGACTACAAAGCAAACAACCAGGCCGAGCTGGTTGAGAAGTTGGCCAAGTCCAAGGAAATCCCCAACGAGCGCCGCGACACCAACGAGCCGCGCGTCGGCGAGGACATGCGCAACGGCCAGGACGTGACGCCGCAGATGTTCGGCGAGACGTTCGGTTTCCGTGGCGTGGAGTTCGGCAACTGGGTCGAGCAGGGCCGCCGTCAGAAAGACCTGAACGACGCATTCGACGCACTGATGGACATGGCCGCCATCCTGAACGTGCCGCCCAAGGCGCTATCCCTGAACGGTGAGCTGGGCCTTGCCTTCGGTGCCCGTGGTGGCGGCGGCGTGAATCCCGCAGCCGCGCACTACGAGCGCGACAAGATCGTCATCAACCTCACGAAGAAATCCGGCGCGGGCAGCCTCGGGCATGAGTGGTGGCACGCGCTGGACAACTACTTCTCTCGCTCTCGCGCGAAGGGCGACGGCATGATGACCGACGCGCTGGATGTGTCTCTGGCTTCCCGTGGCTCTAACTTCGTGCACCAGGGCGCGGTGCGCAAGGAGATGATCGAAGCATTTGGCGCGGTGATGAAGTCAATCCGCGAGACCGCCATTAAGGCCCGCTCGAAGAAGCTGGACGACAAGCGCTCCAAGGAATATTGGACGACCGACCCTGAGATGTCGGCGCGTGCCTTTGAGTCGTACCTGATCTCCAAGCTCCAGGACCAAGACGCATCGAACGACTACTTGGCCAACATCGTTTCACCCGAGACATGGAAGGCAGCCGAGGCGATTGGTTTCGAGCTGGAAGACAGCTACCCCTATCCGACAGCGGGCGAGATTCCCGCGATCCGCGCGGGCTTTGACAAGTTCTTCGAGACCATTGAGAGCCGCGAGACGGAGCGCGGCATTGAGTTGTTCCGTACCGGCAGCGATGCCGACGGCATTCGTCTATACAACCGGTCCAGCGCAGGCGCATCAGCGCCAGGGAAGATGTCGCTTGATGCGATTCAAAAAGCCGCACAAACGGCCGTAAAGGGTGTCCCGAACGCCCCTGACATCGAAGTCGTCGCTAACCCTGCCGCCGCTGGCATCACGGTCGCGCCTGGAGTAAGTCCAATGGGGGGCACTCTCCCAGATGGACGAATACTTCTTTTCGCTGACCAAATCAGTTCTGTCATCGACGTTCATCAGACGGTTTTCCATGAGTTGTTTCACCGGGGAGCCAAGGTTCGATTCGACCGGAACGCTGACTATATCGCGGCAATGCTGGACCTGTCGGCCAGTGATGCGACGGTGCGTCGTCTCGCGATTGGTTGGAAGAAGTCCACCGACGGGCAGGACAAGCGCACGATGTACGAAGAGCGCGGCCCTTTGACGGGGGATCGCTTGGCCAACTACGAGGCATTGGCCGTCGAAGAAGCACTGGCGGAGATTGCCGAGACGGTCGGCTCCGGTGAGTTCAAGCCTCCGCGCTCATTGATCGAGCGCATCGTTCAGGCGTTGGCCAAGGTCGCCGACACCTTCGGTATGGCGCGACTTGCACGCTGGCTGCGCGAGGCACAGCTATCGACTGCCGAGAAGTTCATTGTCGAAACGCTTCGCATGTCTGGTGGGACACCGAACCAGAACACGACGGCAGTTCTGTTCAGTCAAGGTGGCGTGCAGTCCGTTGCCGAGCCGTGGAACGTGCCCGAGCCAGGCACCGGTGACGCCTTCGTCCGCGCGATCCAGAACAACAAGATTGACGTGAAGCGCGTGCGCGACGCCATCGCCGAGAAGTACGGCAAGGTGGCCGACGACAAGGACGCCTACTTGGGCGAAGAGCTGTATCACGGTCGCGTCGCCGCGCGCGTGAATCGCATCTACGAAGAGAAGGTCGAGCCGATCCTGAAGAAGATCGCCGTGGCCGAGAAGAACTTCGGCATTGGCATGGACGACGTGAACACGTACCTGCACGCTCGCCATGCGCCGGAGCGAAACGCCGCCATGAAGGCGATCAATCCCGACATGAAGGACAACGACGCGCTGTCCGGCATGAGCGACGAGGAAGCCGCAAAAGTCCTCGCTGACTTCAAGGCCGCCGGTAAGGACAAAGCGCTTTCTCTGATTGCCGCCGAAGTGGACCAAGTGCTGGCCGACACCCGCACGGACCTGGTGGCCGACGGACTGGAGGACGCTGGCGTCGTCGCTGCCTGGGAATCCGCCTACAAGCACTACGTCCCGCTCCAGCGCGACATCAAGGGCAGTGGTACGCCGAAGGGCATGGGTTTCTCGGTCCGTGGTCCAGAGTCCAAGCGTGCCGTGGGCTCGAACCTCGCCGTGGTGAACATCCTGGCCAACGTGTTTGCGCAGGCCGAGACCGCCGCGATCCGCGCCGAGAAGGCTGTCGTCGGTCGCACGTTACTGGCCATGGCCCAGCAGTACCCGAATCCCGACTTTTGGAAGGTGGATGTCAAGCCGACCAAGCCGCGCATCAACAAGGACACTGGCCTGGTGGAGCGCAGCGCGATCGACCCGCTGTACCAGACCGCCGACAACGTGCTCATGGTCAAGGACTACGGCCAGGAGCATTTCATCGTCTTCAACAAGAAGAACGAACGGGCGCTGGCCATGGCGCACGCCATGAAGAATCTGGACATCGCTCCGATGAACAAGATTCTGGAAGTGGCCAGCAAGGGAACCCGCTTCCTGGCATCGCTTCTGACCCAGCGCAACCCGCTCTTCTGGTTGACCAACTTCGCGCGCGACGTGCAAGGCGCGCTCATCAACCTCGAAGGCACGGACGCAGAGGGCTTGCAGCGTCAAGTCATGGCCAACCTGCCCAAGGCTTTTAAGGGCATGCATGCCATCGTGCGCGGCGAAGGCACCGGCCAGTGGGCGCGCTACGCAAAGGAAATGCAGGAGGCCGGCGGAACCACCGGATACATGCAGGCCTTTGAAAATTCGGACGCCCGCATGAAGGACCTGAAAGCGGAAGTGGCCAAGATGCAGCAAGGCAAGGCCGACCCGCGCCGCCTGGCTCGCATGACGCTGGAGTTTGTGGACGACTACAACGACATCATTGAAAACGCCGTCCGCCTGTCGGTGTTCCAGGCTGCGCGCGAGGGTGGCGCATCGACCGCGAAGTCGGCCAGCATCGCCAAAAACATCACGGTCAACTTCAACCGCAAAGGCAACCTGACACCGCCGATCAATGCGCTTTACATGTTTTTCAACGCCAGCGTGCAGGGCACGGCGCGACTGCTGCAAGCCGCCGCCACCAGCAAGACCGCCCAAGCGGCAGTCGGGGGCATCGCGGTCATGGGCTTCATGCTGGACATGCTCAACCGCATGGCGGCCGGTGACGACGACGAGACCAAGCGCAACCGCTACGATCTGATCCCCGAGTTTGAGAAATCGCGCAACTGGATTTTCATGAACCCCATGCGGCCAGGCGAATACGTCAAGGTGCCGCTGCCACTTGGCCCCCACGTCTTCCACAATGCTGGCCGCCTGATGTCCGACGCGATCAACCGCAAGGACGCGCGCAACGCATCGGAATATGGCTGGAGCCTGGCGGGTATTCTCTTGGACGCCTTCAGCCCTTTGGGCCAGGCCGCATCCGCTGGCCAACTGATCGCGCCTAGCGTCCTGGACCCCATGCTGCAAGTGACTGAGAACAAGTCATTCACGGGCGCGCCGGTCTACAAGTCGGCAGAAAAGGGATTCGGCAAGACCGATCCCAAGCCTGCCTATACCCGTCACTTCGATAGCACGCCGGATGTGTGGGTCGGAGCGTCCAAGATGCTCAACGATGTGACCGGCGGCGACAAGGTGAAGCCTGGCGCTATCGACATAAGCCCCGACATCATGAAGCACGTCTTCTACACGATGACCGGCGGACCTGGCCGCACGCTGGACCAGGCGATCGACACGGCCCAGGCTGGCGCGAAGGGCAAGGAGTTCAGCGTCAATCGTGTGCCGTTGGCCAGCCGCTTCTACGGCGCGAACGACGACGCCCAGCGCGAGCGTGCCTACTACGACGATCGCAAGCGCGCGCTCGATGCGAAGCAGACGTTCGACGACTACATCAAGAACGGACGCCAGGACGAAGCCCGCAAAGTTGCCGAAGAGCTTGGTGACGGTGATGCAGCCAAGGGTCGCAAGAAGATGCGCGACTTCTCCGCCGCCGAGAAATCGGTGCGAAGGATCAACGGGCAGATTCGCCGCGAGCTGGAGCGCAACGACGACGGCGAGGCCAAGGCCGAACAGCTCCGAGCCCTGCGCCAGCGCCGCGTGCGAGTGATGTCCGACGCGCTCGACGACGAGTGATAAATATCCGGCACTGAGGGGCCGCGCTCATAGCATTCCCGCATGGGGGTGCATCAATGAGCGCGATTCTTTCTTTCCTCGGGGGCGCTGCCTTCCGAATGATCTGGGGCCAGTTGGCTTCCATCTGGACCAAGGCCCAGGATCACAAGCACGAGCTGGCAATGCTCCAGCTCCAGGCCGAACTGGACGACAAGCGCCATGCACGCGACTGCGAGCGTCTTCGGCTTCAGTCCGAGCTGGGCGTCAAGGAAGTCGTCGTCCAAGCCGACGCTGACATGGCGCGCATCGAGGCGAGTGCCTGGATGCAGGCCGCCACTCGGGCAACCGAACGAACGGGCGTCTTCCTGGTGGACCTGTGGAACGGCGTCATCCGTCCCGCTGCCGCGTCGATCGCTCTGTATCTGTGGGTCGTGGCGCTGAACACTCAGGGCTGGAAGATGAGCGACTGGGACCGCGAGCTGGTGGGCGTCATCATCGGCTTCTACTTTGCTTCTCGGGTGTTGAGCCGTGACCGCCGAATCGGCTGAACTGGTCGAGCTGTACGTCCTGATTCGCACCTTTGAGGGGTGCAAGCTGGTGCCGTACCTGTGCCCGGCTGGCGTGTGGACCTGCGGCTGGGGGTCGACCGGTCCTGACGTGATGCCCGGCAAGCCGTGGACCCAGGAATACGCCGACCGACGGATGCGCATGGACGCGATGAAGTTCGCGCGCGGGACGCTGGCGCTGTGCCCCGGTCTTGCCGGTTCCCGCCTGTGCGCGATCTCCGACTTCTCCTACAACTTGGGCTTGGGCAACCTCCAGGCGTCAACGCTTCGGCGCAAGGTCAACGCGGGCGAATGGGACGAGGCGAAAGCCCAGCTCATGCGCTGGGTGCGTGGCGGCGGTCGTGTCCTCCCTGGCCTGGTGCGCCGGAGAAAGGCCGAGGCCGAACTGATTTAACCCGCCATCATGACCGCGAAAGCCAAGCGGTGCGCCAGGGCGGCAATACTGGCGCGGTTACCTGCCTGGGCGGCCCAGGTCATGGCCGGAGCCGATAGCGCAGCCCCCCAGCCCCACAAGGGTAGTCGCATGGGGGGCAACCTATTTCTGAAGCGCATCCCAGCGTCGGTGCACGTCTTCCGGTCGGATGTGGGTGTACCGACGGAGCTGGGACCAGTTCGTGTGCCCCGACACTTGGGCGACTTCCTCGATCTTCAGCCCAGCCCAGAAGAGCTGCGTGATGCCAGTGTGGCGCAGATCGTGAAACCGCAAGTCCTTGATCTTGGGCATTCCAGTCTCGGCGATCCGGTCGCGCGCGCGCTCGAACGCCGCCGTCATGCTGTCGGTGTTGTACGGGAAGATGAACTCGCCGAGCTTGGGAATCTCGTCCAACATCGTGAAGGCGTCGCCCAGTAGCGGTACCGTCTGATCGTTGCCGATCTTCTTGCGGGGGTGCTTCACGTCGCGTATCACGATGGTCTTGCGCTTGTAGTCCACGTCGGCCCAGCGGATGCGAGTCAGCTCGCCAGCGCGCCGGGGAAGGGCGAGCGCCATCTTGTAGACCTGGACCATGTTGATCGCGGTCTGGTGGTGGTGATTACGCCGCTCGAACTCGGCCAGCAACGCGACTTCTTCCTCGTCGTCCACCAGGCGGATGACTTCGCGGGACTTGCCGATCGCACCGGCTTCCTTGAGCTTCTTGATGGCCATGTCCACCGGCAAGGGGTCAATCTGGATGCCGTGGGCGTAGGGCGCGGCGTGGACGGCAGCCGAAAGGGGTGACAGGTTGGACAGGATGGTCGCCGGGCCCGCGCCTTCGGCCTTGCGCCGGATCACGTAGTCGGTGATGTCCTTGGCCGTGAGGTCGCCCAGCCTGATCTTGTCGAAGGCTTGGGCGGTGGTTTCGTGGTTGTGAATCGTTGACCGACCGAGCGGTCGAATCTTCTGCTGGTACTTCAGGTGCTCGCGGATCAAGTCGCCGACGGACATGCCGCGCTGGGCGGTGGCGGTGTGGCCATCCTTCTTGACCTTCTCTTCCAAGCGAGCGGCCCACGACTTGGCCATGGCCTCGGTCGGGAAGCTCTTGGACTCACTGAATACAATGACGCCTGCTTTCTTGAGGCGTACTTGGGCGAACCAAGTGTCGCCGCGCTGTTGAATTGATGCCATGTTTGGGTGTCCTTTCTTGATGCACCGGATGGTCAGAAGTTTGGTGCATCACAACCCGTATGATGCACCATCTGATGCACTATGCGCCAAGAAATACCCTGAAATGCACCGAAATGCACTTTTAACGCAGGTCGGCTAAGAGGCGAATTTGTGACAGAAAACAAAGAAAATCAACAACTTACGCAGAAATACAGCCCTTGGCGGTTGAGCGTGGCCCCGATGATGGACTGGACCGACCGCCATTGCCGATATTTCCACCGCCTACTCAGCCGCAACACCTTGCTTTACACCGAGATGGTCACCACGGGTGCGCTGCGTCACGGTGACACGCAACGGCATTTGCGCT
>JACCDG010697616.1_pt1 | contig 36960 bp, 58 predicted proteins | sample 7442471 | NCBI WGS metagenome assembly JACCDG01 (sample SAMN15323444, study PRJNA562643) | freshwater metagenome | isolation source: river surface water | place: USA:Blue River Watershed | collected 2017-08-17 | reverse complement strand
CCCACGGTGAGATTGTCGGGTAGCTGCGTGATCTTGGTATCCTGCAGATAGAGGGAGCCGCCCACGGTGAGATTGTCGGGTAGCTGCGTGATCTTGGTATCCTGCAGATCGAGGTAGCCGCCCACGGTGAGATTGTCGCCATCAACCGTAAATTCAATTCCACGCTTTTCCAAATATTCTTTTGTGAGTTTCATTTAAATTCTCCCGGTTAAATAAGGTGATGAAAGTTCGGCTACATGATTTGCTTCGTCGCGCTCTTCTTCTTCGGCTTCATTGCGATAGGATTCGACTTCGCCTTCCGCGTGACGGATCAAAGAAGAAAGAGAAATAATTTCGTCTTCCAGTCTGCCTTTGGGTAAGGACAGAAAGATCGATTGAACGGCGTCATCCATTGCAGGAATTTCAATTCCATTGATCGAGACATGCGATACATCGCCGTTGTCGAAATTGATTTCCACCATCGCGCCCTGCGTGGTTTTAACGGCGAGTGTTTCGAAGAATGTTCCGCGTTCGTATGTGTATTGGATGTTCATGGTGTTTCCCTTCGTTGGAAACGATATGAACACAGAATGCATATAGCAGTCAACTATTAAATGAACAAAAAATGCATATTTTTCTAGACAGGCAGAATTCCGCCGTTTATGGTGGGGGTATGGATGGGGGAATTGCCTTTGACGCGCTTTATGGAATCGGTCTTAGATCGAGGGCATGGATTTGGGGTTCATTGAAAAGAACTGGGGCGCGATTATGAAGCATAAGACTTTGTGCTTTGCGTTTCTGGTCGCCGGTTGGACCATTGCCGCCATCTTCTATAGTGGCGAGGTAAGAACGGCAGAGCAAAGGCTTTCGCATTGCAATGAATCCTCGGATTACGCCAAGTCGCAAGAAACCGCCCAAACCATTCAGGATTTAAGGGACGAGAACGAAGCCCAAATGTCCCTGCTTCGCGCCTGTGACCGCCCAAGGGCCGAGGCTTGCCAGTGGATACTCCCCGACATCCCGCAACACTCGGAAGCCGAGCGCGGCCTTGGCGAGAGCGAATTAACGGCAATCGGCTGCATGGGGGGAGAGTGCAAAACCCCGATTCTCCTGAAATGGATTGGCGAATATATGAACCTTAGAAACCATATAGACGCGGCCACATTGAAAACCCCTGAAATTACTAAGAAATAAATCCTAGTTGACTCTCCCAAAGATTCGTTGTTCCCTGTTTGTTCTCAAGGAGCATCCATGGATTTTGGCGAAAAATACGATCAGGGGGTCTATTTCCACATATCAGGCGGAAGCATGGCCGATGACTATGGCAAGCGCGATGCCTTTGCCATTCTCGTTAATGCCGCCAAGAAAGCCTACGGGGAAGAGATAAGGCCCGATGAAGTACAAGACGCCATAAACTACCTCAAGGGGTTTTCGACACGGGACAGGCCCTTTGAAGACTATTTGAAAGCACTGGGAATTCCAGACCCTACAAGGCGTGTGCAATCGCTTTACGACGCGCTTCACCGGATAAAGAAGGGGGTGTCCTGAAATCCGGCACATTGTCGGCACCGAGAAATTCCATGCCCATTTTCTCAATGTAGAAACGTTTCAGAGTAGGGGCGTGTGTTTCGTGTTGTGACCAGTAAACAACGTCATAATCATTGAAGTACCGTTGGAAGAGCATTTCAAAATATTTCTTGCCCCTTCCGCCACCTTCTTCCCCGGGGAACATTCCGAGGTTTTCAATCTCGATCACCTTTTTGCCAGCAAAGAACCTATCTTTCGTTTGATCAGATGGCGCAGAGGCAAAAGCATATCCTACCGCCCTGCCATTATCTTTGAGCAAGAACAATTCACCGCGAGAGAGTTTTTCCTTGAGCGATGCCCCGGTATATCTTTCTTGACGATCCCATTGCCACTTGGCGCCGAGTTTCGAAACCAAGGGGATGTAGTTTTGAACAGTCGCAGGGATCTGTTCAATAGATAGAGAGCCCCATTCCGCAGCATAAACGCCTGTATTCAAGCGCTCCCTATAATCTGCGGCAGACAAGGCGAAATGGTTTTTTAAGATGGATCGTGGGCTTTGTGCCATGAATTCTCCATCAGTTGTCGCATTGTCTCGGCAATGTCCTTTTCTTCAATAAGCGTTACGTTGATGTCACCTTCGAAATTTACGAATGCAACGCATGGCCCAAAAACAAATATGGTTTTGTCGTTGAAGGTTTCTTTTGAAACCCATCGGTACTTCGCATAGTCAGACCCGAAAAACGTATCGTCACCTTCGGCCACGATCACACGATAGTTGATGCGGGATTTAAGCGCAGACATTCTGGCTTTGTGCTTTTCGATATAGTCAGCGCCAAGAGAATCCATGAAATGTTTGGAAACGCCGTTGTAAAGCCAGAGGTCGCCGCCATTCTTGCGGATGACTTCATATTGATATTCGTAGAAGTCCCGAAAGCCCTCACGCCCCCGGAACGATCTAAGGCCGGATGGTTTAAGACGAACGCCGTTATGATCGGTGAATTCTATGCCCATGGATTCATAAAAAAGGCGAAGGGTAGAAATTTTTTCGGAAGAAAGTTTTGTAAGGCCAGCCTCCGCCGTCGAAAGTGTTTTTTTCGACATATCGGTTCTTTCCGCAACTTCGTCTTGGGATAAATCCAAGTAAGCTCGCGCCATTCTCATTTGTTCCGGTGTCATTCTTACCCTAAAAAAGAAAGGTGTTTCGTAATTCGTGTAACCCTTAATCAATTTTTAAGGATTTGTCCATATAAATCACCGGGTGTGAAATTATGTGGGGTTAAAATGATTAATTTATTCAAACAAAAACATTACGATTATATCGAAATCAAGGAATTGTCGGAAAGGATGGAGCTGGCGGAAATACAGGCCAAAGAAGCCATCATGGTGATGAGAGCCTGCAAAAAGAAATATGCCAAGGCTTATATGGCCTATCTCCAGCAATGCGGGAGGAAAGTATGATCAAGCAATTGTGCGACAATTACTGGGAAATACAGAAAGAAATATATAAAACCGAATGCGAGGTTCTGGGCAATTTAAGCCACCCCCTCGCGGTAAAAGAGGTTGCCCGAAGGGATGCCATAGTGGAAATAATAGATAGCTTCGGAATTTACTCCTGAATATACATTCCACTACCGTATGGATTATAGGGAGAGTCGCTGCTGTAGCGACTTCCCGCACCATACGGGTTTTTAATGCTGTCGGATGAATAGCGGCTGCCGTAACGACCGTATGGGTTGGCAATGGAATCCGGATCATATCTATTGCTGTTTACGTTCCCTCGAAAATTTCCCTGAGAGTCATAAATTTTCGCACTGTTTGCGCCATTGCCATATGGGTTGTCATAGCCATCAGGAGACATTGTGCCACCGGATACATATGGATTAATCGTGTATCTTTCGTCCTGCGCCATAGCAGAAAAAGATGTTAAAAGCGCGATAAGAAATATAAATTTTTTCACTGTTTTTCTCCTTTAATCATTGCGTCAATCATGGCCTCAAAGGCGGATTGTTGTTTGTCGTTTAGGTTGCGAATTTTTTGGTAGAGCAAATCTGTCTTATCATCCAAAACCATGTTTTGATAGAAATCGCTTTCAGGAATACCCAAGTGGGCAGCCGCCATGCGGACGTGGCGAGGAGCTAGATCCCGCTCACCGTGTTCTATATACTGGTATCCTCTTAAACCCAGCCCCATAATTTCCCCCATCTCTGTCTGGGAAAGATTGAACCTTTTCCTTATTTCAATAAGCCGGTGTTTCATGCCCCGACTATATGCCATGCACGTTTTTTTCATACGAATGGGGAATGCATAATTTCCCCTTGACTGATATGTGCATTCCATGTTCATATACCCATCATGACATTAAAAGAGTTTCTGACAAACAACAAAATCCAGATCGGTGCCTTTGCAAGCCTGATAGGAACATCGCGCCGTTCGGTTGAGTACTACATTGATGGCCGGGTACCCAGAAAGAACGTCCTCCATAAAATCCAGGAAGTAACACAAGGGCAAGTAACACCCAACGACTTCTTTACGGAGGTCCAATGATTTCCGCGTTCGCTATGTACACTGTGTATCTCTCCCCCGTAAAGGGGAATGGGGTGGGAACTTCATCAACCGCTAGAAACAAGGATTTAACATGCATACGGCAAAACTGGACATACGCATTGAATGTATTAATCAGGCACAAAGAATTTTTACCCCGGGGGACGTTACAGCCCAAAAGGTTGTTGAAGCTGCCAAGGTGTTTGAAGAATACCTTACTTCGACGCAATAGTGCGTGTGATTTCGGCGAGCCTGCTATTCAATGTGCGCAGTTCATTCACAATTTGCTGAGCGATAGTGTCGTTCATTTTTTTAACCTTTCAGTGTTTGTTGATAAAGGCACTGTAACTTATGGAGGCTCCCTTGTGGAGTCTCCCTTTGGGTGTGCCCATGCCTAACACCCGCAATCAGAAATTCATGTTGGAAAACGTACCCATATACGAAGGGGAGCCAATAAAATCATGGCTTTTTCGCGTATCGGAACATTTCCGCATGTCCTACTACGCTGTCCAATACTACTACAAGGACAAGCGTTCTTCACGCCTCGACCAGAGGTCACGCCTAAAGGTCATTTCAGACCAAATTTCAAGAGTACGCTCAGACATACATCAACTCAACATCCGGGGGGACATAGCTCATGCAAGAGCCTTACAGCAAATTCAAGACATTCTTTCAACAGTGTTGGGTGATCGTCAGAATAACGCTTAGTTTTATTCTTTCAGCCATAGCATCGGTTTTCACAACGTTCGGCGAGGGGTTTTTGCACCTTGCTGAATTCACCATGCCGAAAAAATAACCAATTCTCGGGGGACGTATGAGAGCCGCAAAGGTTGATAGAAACCAATCTGAGATAGTCTACGCACTTCGCAAGATCGGCGCGACCGTTCAACACCTTCACACAATAGGGCAAGGTTGCCCCGACATTTGCGTAGGATGGAACGGAAAGAATTTCCTTTTTGAAATCAAGGATTCAGAAAAGCCCCCATCACAGCGCAAGCTTACGGGGCCGGAAAGTGCGTGGCATAAAGCATGGAAGGGCCAAGTGTGCATTGTCACATCCGCTCAGGATGCATTGTGGGAGATAGGAATATGAACGTCCTCAAATTCCCCAAAAGAGGCAACGGCAAATCAGACACCCGCATATTCGACGGGGTATATAAGCAGGCCCGTACCGAACACAAAACACTTTGCTTCCACGAAATGGATGGAAGAATCCCCGATGAGTTCATGAACGATCTAATCATGCTTTGGAGAGAGTTATACGGGGTGCGGTCATGAGCGGTTGGGTTCGTCTTTCACGCGAGATACTGGATTGGGAATGGTACGGCGATGCGAATGTATGCAGGGTATTCGTGCACCTTCTCCTTAAAGCCAACTATAAACCCTCGCGTTATCAAGGGCATGACATACCCGCAGGCTCGCTTGTCGCGGGCGTTCATTCGATAGCTGAACAGACGGGTTTAACCTCGTCACAAGTTCGCACTGTTTTTAAGAAAATTTCTGGCACAGAAATCTCAATCAAAACAACAAACAAATTCTCAATAATAACAATAACTAACTGGCGGAAATATCAAACAGATGACAAACCGATAGCAAACAAATCGCAAACGGATAGCAAACCGATCGCAACATCTAAAGAAGGGAAGAAAGAAAGAAATATATCTTCTAACGAAGATATACGCGCGCGACGCATTTCAACTTTGGAAGAACTCGAAAAAATAATTTTCGATGAACATTGCCGTGGCTGGTTCGAGGAGAACGCGCCATCCGTCCGCATTGAAGCAATCCGCGAGGAGCTGGTGCTTTATTGCCGGTCAAAGGGGAAACGGTACAAGGACTATTGGGCAACAATGCAGACATGGGCACGACGAAAGCAGGAGGACCGAAAAAATGGAAAACAGCCTAGAAAATCAAGATCACAAGACCTCGCAGAGCAAGCCGGAGAGCTCTTGGCAGAACTCCGACAAGCAGAAACTTGTACAGGCGGCAACGGTATATTTTAGCGATCTGGATGACTATGGGAAGGGTGTGGACATGAAGGTTATCCTGAAAAAATACGCCTTGTTTTTCGAGGGAAAATACACAGTTGACCAGATTATCAGGGCAATCCATACGCACTGTTTGCAAAGCAATGTAATCCCGAAAGTATCGCATCTGGAGCAAATACTAAATCCGGAAACCCCGCGAATTTCATCGACCGAATTCATCCATGCCAAAGATCAATGGGCAAAGGAAGGTTATCCCGAATTCAGCTACTACGCGGGAATCGTAAAGCAGTACGAAAAAGAAAATTCGGAAGAGCGCACCAAAGCACGGCCAATAGAGGATTCAGAGGTTCTTGCAATCGTGCAAAACAGCATCAAACGCATAGGGGGATAGATGGATATATTTTGCAGGACGGTTACGAAATACATCACGCAGGGTAACGCGGCCATCGAGAAGCTCGCAGAAGAGCACAGCAAGGGCCTTGCAAGGGAAGAACCCCTTGAGCCGGATACCAAACGCGATGGAAGGGGTGGGAATTATATAGGGGGTGCTTTTAGAAACCCTCTAAAATCTTTCAGTGATGATTTTCTGGAGAAAAACGCACGCGCCATCGAGGAAATCTGGATCATCCATCAAAGGCACACCGGAGCCCTCAACTACGGCAGTTTGCTCAATCGTCTTGAAGGCATAGGTGGAAAATCATACCAGGAGGCGGTGGCCGAAATCACCGACATGGAAAAGCGATACAACGAATGGTACGCCAGATGCCGCGAAAAGCCACGGGACGCCTGCATAAATGTTTTTGGCAGGGGAATGAATTTCAAGTGGGCGTCCATGACAATGCACCTTGGAAGACGGGCGATTAAATCCCTGTGTGTCGATGGATTGAACGAATACCGCAAAGTCCGAAAAGAGAACGCCCGTGGCAGAGGTTGAGGAAGATTTATGGATTGCCGTAATCAAACAGGCTTTGTGGGATGCCACTCTCGGAGCCTGTAACCAAGGCAAGACAGGCAGAAAACACGGACAGACCTACACGAAGTTCGATAGATCCTTTACCGCAAGGGATGTTCAAGAGGGAAGGAACTTTATCAAAGCCAAAAACGATTCCTTGAAAATAATTTGCGAGGCCATTGGATTGAATTTTTATGATACATTTGAATCACTTAACATTGCTTATCAACAAAGCATGAAATTTTTACCAAAAGAATGGCAAGATTATCCTTGAAAAAACGTGCCACAACGATGTACGATTCAGGTAATCGCTAGAAGTGCGAGTATAAAAAGATTCCAACCCGTCCGGCGTAGCAGCCTTGGCGGGTTTTTTATTCCCCGAAAGGGTTCGCGCCTGTTATCCCACCTTCCATGCGCGGGGCCACCTGTCACTTACCGTGACCTTTCCTAGAGGTGGCCAAGAATAGAAAGGTTCACAGGAGACAGTATGGACAATGTCGTAAAGTTTACCGGTGAAACCTACCATGACATACCTGTTGAAGACGTATTGGACGAGGCCAAAGGTTTCAAATACTCGCAGGTGATGATCGTTGGAGAATTAAGCGACGGACAAATTGTCATCCAAAGCTCAAGCGGCGATATTGCAAAAGTAAATTACATGATCGATCTGGCAAAGAATGAACTTTTTGCGGATTAAATGGCCCTTTGTCCATCGATCAACATACGAAGCCCAAAAAGACCTGACAGTGCATTTCATAAGAAAATACATGGAACAATGCACCCGCGCCGGAATGTTCGAAAAGAAATTCATAGAAGCCGCGAAGAACGATAAACGAGACCCCATCACGGGGAGATATACAAAACTTTAACAACCAACAGCCCGATAAAGCGAACAGCGTGGGCGGAGGTACTATGAATATCAAAACCTTAACATCTCAAAGCAATGGCGTTTAAACCCGGAGAAAGTGGCAACCCCGGCGGTAAGGCCAAGAAGTCAAACCGCGCGGCAGGGATGGCCCGTGAACACACAGAGAAAGCCATACAGGTTTACATCGAAAGCCTCGCCTCAAAAGATGAGCGCGTTCGTATAGATGCCGCCACAAAGCTACTAGAGCGCGGATGGGGCAAAGCCCAAGAATACGTAGAGGTTTCGGGCGACGAAGAAAACCCTGTTAGAACAAAAATCACGGTTGAATTAATCCGTGCAAATACCTGAGGCGTTCGACTTCCTCTTTACACCATCACGATACAAGGTCGCATACGGTGGGAGGGGTTCGGGCAAATCAGAGAGCTTTGGCCGCGCCTTACTAATTCAGGGCATACAAGAAAAACTCCCCATACTTTGCACACGGGAATTTCAGGTATCGATTCAAGATTCGGTACATAGGCTTTTGGCCTCGACCATCATGAGCGAAAACCTTGCAGACCAGTATGAGGTTTTGCAATCAGTCATACGACACCGGCACAACGGCACAGAGTTTCTATTCAAAGGCCTGAGACACAACATTACCGAGATTAAGGGCCTGCACGGCATCAAGAGGGTGTGGGCGGAAGAGGCCGAGAATATCTCCCACAGGTCATGGGAGGTTATAATCCCGACGATCCGCGCCGAGGGTTCTGAGATATGGGTATCGTTCAACACGAAAAACCCCACCGACCCAACGTATGAGAGATTTGTTAAAAACTCGCCACCGGACGCGATAGTCAAGAAGGTCAGCTATAAAGACAACCCATTCTTTCCAGAGATACTTCGGAAGGAAATGGAAAATCTTAAGCGTACCGATCCAGAAGCTTTCAAGCATATCTGGGAAGGCGAGTTCGACACTCGTAAATCAGGCTCGATATACGCAAGACAGATAGACGCGGCCCGTAAGGATGGCAGGGTAACGAAAGTTCCATACGACCCGACATGTGAAGTATTCACAGTATGGGATTTGGGATTTGGTGATGCCACCTCGATATGGTTCTTACAGTTCGTTGGCCGTGAATTAAGATGGCTAGAATATTACGAGAATTCAGGCGAGCAGCTAGACCACTATGTCCAGCTCGTAAAATCGAAGCCTTATAATTACAAAATGCACTATCTGCCCCACGATGGCGGACACGGCAACATCAGGGGTTTAAGCGTATCCCAACAGCTTCATGACATGGGGCTCAGAAACACAGTCTTAGAGCGCGAGACAGATATAAACCCCGGTATTGAATTGCTGAGGTCCACGATAGCTTTCTCCGCGTTCGACCAAGACAAATGCAAAGACGGGCTACATGCCCTCGAATCCTATCATTACGAATGGAACGAAGACCTTCAAAGGTTCGGTTCTAAGCCACTGCATGATTGGTCGTCACACGCCGCGAGTGCCGCAAGGTATGCCGCGATAGCCGCAGGGCTAAACAAGAACACAGGTGGAAAGCCCGTATCTTTCCAAATCACAAAATCATCCTTCATGGGTTAATTAATGGCAGAAGACGAAATCAAGTCAGCATTAAGCGATGCAAAGCGCGCAATGGACTACTGGCAGGACATTTACCGTGAAGGTGGGGAAGACCTTAAATTTCTTTCGGATGACAAGTTCGCACAGTGGGATGAGGCCGACTACAACGCGCGTATGGACACAGGCCGTCCGGCTTTAACATTTGACCAGCTTTCCCAATTCGTTCACCAAGTCGCCAATGACATCAGACAAAACACCCCGACATTTACGGTTATTCCAGACGATGAGGAATCATCCGAAGACGATGCCGAAGCCTTTAGAGCAATTATCCGAGGCATCGAGTACAAATCAAATGCCGATGATGTTTATGACACAGCCGCGTTAAACTCAATCAAAAGCTCTATCGGATATATCCGGATAGATCATGACTACATCGATAATGAGGGGTTTGACCAAGACCTTATCATCAAACGCGTGGTTAATCCTTTCTCGTGCTTTATCGATCCTGAATCCATCGAGTGCGATGGGCGCGATGCGAAGTTTGGCTTTGTTATTGATAAATACCGCCTGCCGGACTTTAAGAAGCGTTGGCCCGGAAAAGAGACAGTTTCATTCGAGGGTGATGTAGGTAAGACCTGCACGAAAGACGATGAAGAGGTCTATGTCGCCGAGTTCTTCCGTATCGTTGATGAAGAAAAAACCATCGCTCTTACAGAGCAGGGCGTTGTCGAATTTAAAGACGGTATGCCCGATGACATCAAAAAGCGCCAGATTAAGAAATCCCGCGTTAAAAGATGTATGTATTCCGGTTCTGAGACGCTGGAAGAAACATGGTTTCCGGGGATATATGTTCCGTTGGTTCCTGTATACGGCGAAGAACACTGGATGGAGGGAAAGAGAAACCTCTTTAGCCTGATCCGCAAGGCCAAGCCTGCGCAGATAATGTATAATTTGTGGCGTTCTCTTGAGACGGAAGTTCTCATGAAGCAGCCGCAAGCCCCGATTATGGCGCCGGAAGGTGCTATCGAGGACTATAAAGAGGATTGGACCAATCCGCAGAAATCATTCGTTCTGCGCTATAAGCAAACAGACGCAAGCGGTAAGCCGCTTAACACGCCGTCAAGACTTGAGCCTCCAACACTCCCTGCCGGCATGATTAACGCCGCAAGAGAAGCTGTCGATGACATTAAATCCTCGATGGGGCTTTACAACGCTTCCATCGGTCAGAGGTCAAACGAAACATCCGGCGTTGCCATCAAGCAAAGGCAGCAAGAGGGTGATGTCGCAACCTTCCACTTCTACGACAATCTCGTCAGATCCATTACCCATGTTTACCGCATTCTGATTAGTGCAATTCCAGAAGTTTACGACACGCCCCGCGTTTTGAAGGCCGTAGGAAAAGAAGAAGAGCCATATAAAATCGGCGTAAACGGTTCCTTGGCACAGGACCAGAAAGAAACCATCGATTTAAAGAAGGGGAAATATTCGGTCCGCGTTGTTCCCGGAGCATCTTTCACGACCCGCAGACAAGAAGCAGCAGCGTTCTATCAGGATGTTGCAGCCAAAAACCCCGCGTTATGGCCTGTCATGGGCGACCTCCTGTTTAAGTACTCCGATATGGAAGGCGCAGAAGCCATGTCCGAGCGCATGAAGAAAACCATCGATCCGAAGCTACTGCAAGAAGACGATGAGCAGGACCCGATGGTCATGCAGCTACAAGAGCGTGTTCAGCAAGCCGAAGAAGTCATCAAACAGCTAGACGGGCAACTCAAACAAGTTGACCAGATGGCCAAGATGGAAAAAGCCGAAAGTGATCTTAAGGCACAGTATGACGAGCTTAAAGCACAAGAGCAAATCGCACAGTACAAGCTACAACTGGCGGAAGAAAAACTACGCAACCAAGAATTACAAATGACCATGAAAATCCGCGAGGAAGTTTCTCGCGCAGAGGCGGCCATGAGCCAGCCAACACAATTGCCACAAGAGCAATACGCCACGTAATCAAGCGGGCGTCTTTTAAGAGAAAATCATGATTGAAGAAACACAGGCAAATGCCCCTGAAATTCAGGAGGCACCCGAAGCCGTGAGCGCCACGGAAGAAACTACTACTGAGGCAGTAAGCGAGGTAATAGACCCGCCCAAGGCCGAAGAGGTCCCGTTTCCGAAGAAGGCAGAAAACGCGATTTCCAAACGCGATCGAAGAATTGGAAAACTAACAGCAGAACGTGACGCACTTAGAAAACAGCTTGCCTCATATCAAACCAGAAAACCATCGGAACAACCGAAGGAAGACGGTTTTGAAAACTATGGTGAGTTTGTTGTCGAAAACGCCCGTTATGCCGCAAGAGAAGAGTACGCCAATCAGCAAAAGCAACAAGCCGAAGGACAACTACAGTCTGTTGAACAAGAGTGGGTAAAGGAAAGAATGAGCAATGCAACCCTAGAGGGGCAAACCCTCAAGGCAACATTGCCCGACCTTCCAGCCGTTCTAAACCAGCATGACAGTGTTCTCAATTCATTCAGTGGTGAGATAGCACAGGTATTCCTTGAGGCAGATAACACAGTCCTGGCGATGTATACGCTCGCTAAGGAAGGTCGCCTTGCAGAGATTGGTGAAATGTCCCCATCCCGCGCCGCCATTGAAATTGGCAAGGCCGAGATACGTGGAGAAGCCCTTCTAAAAAAACCCATCACAAACGCCCCGGCTCCCATCAAGGGAGCGACGGGCACAGGTGCTGGATCGAAGTCACTCGACAACATGTCTTGGGATGAACTCAAGAAATGGCGAGCCAGCTAAACAAAACACAATGAACAAGCCCCTTCGGGGGCTTTTTTGTTGCCCAAATCAAAGGAAAACATAAATGGTACAGACTATCAATAACGTCAAAGACGTTGGAACGGTCATCGCTAAGATGGCCGCCGGCATGCTTGCCGACAAGACGCAGTTTCTCAAAACCGTTGACAAAGAGCCCGCCTCTTCGTTCGGTCAGGTAAACGGCTATAATGTTGGTGACACGCTCACAATTAACAAGCCCGCCCGCTTCATTCCTTCTTCGACCGTAGACATCACGTCCACGATCCAAGAAGTGGTTGAAGAAAAAACCACGCTTACGCTGGACACGCGTTCGGTTGTGCCCATTGCGCTGACTTCCGCTGAAATTCAGAACACCTTGCAGTTGAAAGACTGGTCTAAGCGTATTCTGGAACCGGCTGTAAGTTCGATTGCTCAAAACATCGAAGCCTCGTTTCTTACAAAAGCGAAAAACGGCGTAACCAACTTCGTGGGCACGGCAGGTTCAACGGTGTTCGACACCGATCTGGCTTTGCAAGCCCGCGAACAGCTTATGAAGGGCCTAATTCCAGACGACAATCTGTATGCTTTGGTTGATTCCAAATCCATGCGCTCGGCTGTAAACGCCCGTAAGAGCTTGTTCAACAAATCGGACGCTCTGGCCAAGCAATATACGCGTGGCTACATGGGCGAATCCGATGGCTTCAACTGGCTGGAAAACAACCTCATTCCCCGTCATACGAACGGTGCTGACGTTGCTTTCACGGTTGAGGCATCTGTTGTCACGATTGCTAACGGCATGACTACGCTTGGCGTTGGTGACGTAACTTCCGGCCAGACCATCAAGGCTGGTACGAAGTTCACAATCCCGACCTGCTTCAAAGTACACCCGATTACGAAGGCCACGCTGCCTGATCTTCAGGTGTTCACTGTAACGGCGGATGTAACAGAGGCATCTGGCAACACGGTAACGTTGGCTATTTCTCCCGCCATCTACTACTCGAACACCGATCCTCGCCAGAACGTATCCGCTGCGCCGGTTGACGAAGCGGCATGTACAGTTCTGACTGGTCTAGCCTCTACTTCGTACACGCATAACCTGTTCTACCACCCCTCAGCGTTCCGCTTCGCTTCGGTCCCGCTGTTCAAGCCAGATGGTGTTGACATGGTTGGTCAGGAAACGGTTGACGGCATGACAATTCGTGTTGTTCGCCAGTTCGATATCAAGACAGACAAACTGATCTTGCGTCTCGACTTCCTCGGCGGCTTCCAAACGGTTCGCCCTGAGTGGGGTTGTGTAGCAACTGACTAATCAATCAAGGCTCATCCCTTAACGGGGTGAGCCTTTTTCTCTTACAAAGGATTCTTTTCATGGCTAAAAACAAAGTCAAATACGAAGGTGCGCTCGCTGCGGACACTCGCAAAATTATCAATGACAACTTCGCTGATGTTTCGACGGTAACAACCGAATTCGATGTTGATTCGGGTGGAACCGCAGACACGCTTACCAATGTTACAGGTCTTGTGACCGACACGCTGGAAGCGGGCACTTACAAATTCGAAGTGCATCTGGACATGCTTTCTACGGCAAACTCAGGTGTTAAGGCGGCCTTTAAGTTTGGTACGGCATCCATGCTGACCTCTATCCGCGCGACCTCCAAGGGCTTCACAGCCTCCGGTGTTGCGGTTCAAAAAGGCACTACGGCAACCGATGCGGCAAACCTGTTTGCCTCTACCACGGCTGTTACAAACCTTGTCATTACGGGAACGCTCGTCGTCGCTGCTGCCGGCACGCTTCAACTGCAAGCCGCTCAGAACGCCTCACACGCCGACAATACAACGATCTATGTCGGCTCCTACATGACATTTCAAAAAATAGCATAACCAGTGGGGCGTAACTGCCCCTTTTTTTGCGAGGCAAGATGACAGGTAGAGAGTTGGTAACCAAGGCTTTGAGAAAGGCCGGGATTATTTCGCGCACCGAAACGCCGACTGCCGAAGAAGTAAACGATCTTATCGACGACCTCAATATGATCTTAGGGTCTTGGCTGAATTTCTCTACGCTTGTCGCTTATAGAGTGACAGAAACATTAACTCTTAGCTCTTCTGTTTCTTATCTCATTGGTGTGGGGCAGACATTCAACACTGTCAAACCCATCAAGATTGTAAAAGCATATATCGGGAGCGAGTTTGATTACCCTGTAAGTATCATCAGCGAGGAAGCTTATGCGGATTTTACCGATAAGAACACACTTGGAAGGCCGGAATTCCTTTGCTTTGATAACAAATACCCGAATGCGACCATAAAACTTTATCCAAAACCAGACCAGAATTACACCCTTACGCTTATTTCAGAAAAGCCCCTTTCTTCCCTCGACCTCGATAGCGAAGTAGAACTCCCACCGGGTTGGGATAAGGCATTAATCGAAAACCTAGCCGTTATGGTTCTTCCTGAATACGGGCAAGAGCCGACACAGATCCTTCTTAAATCCGCGATGGATTCAAAGGCTGCGATTATATCGGCAGTGCTTAGAAACAGATCGTTTGATGTTCCAGTAGGCGGAGTAACCAATAATATTTATACGGGCTGGAATACATGATAGCGGGGCTTGTCGGTCCATCCTATCAGCAACGCTCTATCCCCTATGACGCACAAAGAACGATAAACCTATACGCCGTTAAAGACGAGATGGGCAAACAGCCTACCGCCTTATACGGCACGCCAGGGCTTTTACTCAACGCGACAGCCGGTAGTGGTCCAAATCGCGGTTGTTACACGACAGCGGATGAAAGGTGCTTCTTTGTATCAGGAAGCGGTCTTTATGAGGTTAACAACGTTGGAGTAGCGACATTAAGAGGCTCCCTTAAAACTTCAACGGGGAATGTTTCTCTTACAGATAACGGTATATCCCTTGCTCTATGCGATGGGGTGAACGGATACACGCTCACACTTGAGACAAATGACTTTTCACAAATTACCGATCCGGATTTTCCTCTATCCGGTACGATAACATTTATCGATGGTTACTTTGTCGTAAACCAGAATGATACGGGTACGTTCTACATCTCCGAACTGTATGCCGGTTCATCGTGGGAGGCTTTGGAATTTGCCACAGCTGAATCCTCTCCCGACCGTCTTTTAAGAGTGTTCAATGCTGTTGGTCAATTGTGGTTGTTCGGCGAAAAGACAACGGAAGTATGGACCAACGCAGGGAATTTGAATTTCCCTTTCCGGAGAATATCCGGTGGTAAAATGGAAGCGGGAATACTCGCACCCCATACAGCTGTAGCCGTAGATAATTCCGTTATCTGGCTTGGCAGGGATTCATTCGGCCAAGGCATGGTCTACCGTGCAAGCGGTGTTCAACCAACAAAGATTTCAACCGAAGCGATTGACTATGCCATTCAAAAGGCCGGAAATCTTTCGGAGTGTCAGGGTTACGCATATCAACAAGACGGACATGTATTCTACGTCCTTACAGGGGGCGGATTAGAGACCTCCCTTGTTTATGATATTTCAACCGATTTATGGCACGAGAGAGCATATAGAAACGAATCCGGAGAGTACGAATTACATCTCGGCTCTTGCTGTACCTTTGCTTTTGGAAAGCATCTCGTAGGAGATAGACGCAACGGCAAAATCTATGAAATGTCGCAAAATTACTTTTCCGACAATGGAGCTGAAATTGTCGCGGATAGAACGTTTCCGCATCTTTCAAAAGAAAACCAGTATCTAAAAATAAGCTCGCTCGAAATTGACATGGAAACAGGCGTCGGTAACGAGGACGCTCCAGACCCCCAGATTATTCTTCAAATTTCCAAGGACGGTGGAAGAACATGGTCCTCTGAAATGTCCGGAAGTATCGGAAGAGTTGGTGAATATCTCACCCGCGTATCCTTTAGGTGTCTTGGCATGGCGAGACAGTGGACATTTAAGGTCAAAATTTCAGATCCCGTAAAACGTGCCCTTATCGGTGTATACATAAAATGACCGACAACAATGCCGGCCAAGTCACCGCACCGCCAACAAGGGATAGTTTGGCGGACAAGGACGGTAAGGCAACGCTTGGATGGTTGTCATTCTTTGACGCTCTTTACAATGGAGATTTGGGAACTGCGTGGTCGCCGACCTTTGTTGATTTAACAGTTTCAGGCACACCGAATATCTCGGGTGCTTATTACAAAATCGGCCAATCGCTTTGTGTTTTTAGAATAACGATCATTCCCGCGACAAGCACATCGGCAGTATCCGGCACAACCTACATTGACAACCTTCCAGTCTTTGCAAGCTCGGACGGGTTTTGCATCGCCGTGTCCGGAGGCACGGGCGGGGTTGGTCACGTCACATCAGGAACAAACAGAATTTACGTACCGGCTTGGTCAGGAGTGACCGTGCCGCTGACGATTATTGGATTAGTGGAGATATAATGGTTTATGACCCGGCAAGCGCAAACCTAGCAGCGCAACAGAAATTTGGATTTCAAGGCAAGCCTGAAGATTTTATGAACGAAGGCGGCGGCATTGACTGGAATGCGTATATCGCAGCCTCGAATGCTTGGGATGCCCAGAATGCCAATAACAGGCTCGGATATCAAAAACAGTTAGACGCTGAATTTCAGGACTCACAAAACCCATGGGTGACGGTAAGCGGGACAGTCAAAGGTGCTCCGGGGGTTTCAATCCGGAAGAGCGATTACGACACAGAGCTTGCCAAATACCAACAACAAAACCCCGGTGCAAATACTTCCGATCCAAGCTTCGGTGTGACGTTTGCAAACTGGCTGAGAAATTCGAATGCGCCGACAAGCACAAACCCAAGAGGAACATATTTAGGACAGACCTCTCCTGGGTTGAATATTTCCAATGCCGACGCTGTAAAGAAATCGCAAGATTTTATCGATGCAGAGAACGCGGCCGAGTTCAAGCCCGGCAAAGCGATTGTAAACCTTTCGCGCGGATTGGTTGCATCAGGATTTGGTGCTGCGGCACTTGGTGGATTGGGTCCCCTCTCTGCAATTGGAGAAACGGGCGTTTCGGCTGGAAATGCAGCCTCTAATTCTGGCGGTCTTAGTTCTCTCTTTTCAAACTTCTCGACATCGGGTGCGTTAAAGAGCGCGGCTGGCAGCGGTATCAGCAGCCTTGTATCAGGAGATGGAATTGAGGGTGCCTTGAGAGGGGCCGCGATCGGCGGACTTACGGGCGGCTTTGCTCCTGCGATTTCTAAGGCAGTCGATCTTTCCGGTGCGCCTGCAAAAGCCCTTGAGGGGGCAATCACCGGAGCTGCAGGTGGTGCCGCATCAGGCGGAGCGAAAAGCGCAATCACCAGAGGGCTTCTGTCCGGTCTTGGCGATTACATCTCAGGAGGCGGAGAGGTTCCGGGACTTGGAAACCTCGAAGGTTACACCCTTCCAGAGGGCGTGCAGGGTCCAGTGAGAGCAGGAACCGGAATTCTCGGAACAGTACAAAAAGGTATCAACTCATTAGGCTTATCAGGCGGAGGAAATTCATCAATGTTAGGCGGTATAGGCAATGCCATTTCGGGCGTGGCAGGGTACGGTGCCCTGAATGAATCCGAAGACGATATTATCGAAGCCCGGAGAAAAGCAGCGGCGCAATTACAACCATATCAGGCGGCTGGTAATAATGCACTGGGACAACTCTCTGCTTCATTGCAGGCCGGATTCGACCCCTCCAAAATCGAAAGCGACAAGGGCTATCAATTCAACGTAGGACAGGCGAATAAGGCTTTAGATAGAGCGTCCTCCGCAAGAGGGAATTTCTATTCTGGAGCTGCCTTGAAAGACGCCGCGAAGTATGGATCGGACATCGCCAACACATACACGAATGATTACTTCAACCGCTGGGTAAACACGAACAACCAATTAGCCGGCGTAGCGAACACGGGCTACAACGCATCCTCTAACATCGGAAACATCCTTGCGGGCATAGGCGATACGAAAGCCAATGCCAACGTAGGCAGAAACAACCTTCTGTCTCAAATCCTCTCCTCATTCCTATAGGTCAAACATGGCAGACAATTCAGTCTTTTATAACATCAAGACAAAAATGGACTACGACCGCGCCGAGGAAGAATTCAACCTCAAAAAGCAGTTGGCCGCGCGTCAAGCTATGGGACAAGACCCTGCATCGGTAAAGCTGGCGAATGAAATCCAGAAAGCGAGAGCATCGGGCGACCTTCAAAGGCTAAACGACCTTCAAATGTCAGCAAAGCTTTTAGATAGGGGGGTTGTGTACGACCAGATGGGCAATCCCATGCCAATGGGCGGATATGGTGACGCTGTAGGCTCTATCGAGGGTGCAAAGGCCGGGTATAAGCAAAATGCACAAAACGCTTCCGATCTATCCTACAAACCAATTATAGCGCGGGACACTGCGCAACAAGAAGCAAATGTAAAACTTGCCACTCAGCCGGGAATTGAGGCCGCTGTTGATTTAGCGGAAGCCGGAGCAGAAAGAGCAATTAACCAACCCCGTGAAAAGCAAAGGGTGGATGCAGTAAAGCGGCAGGCCCAGAGTATTCAGGACGAAATCACAAGGGCCGGAAATAAAATTGAAGGTATGGGCACCAGTGGGTGGATAGGCGGTGTAACACAGGATATCCCCGGCACCCCTTCATTCGGTTTGAAGAAAACGCTTGAAACCATCAAGGGAAATCTGGGCTTTGCGGAATTGCAGGCCATGCGCGATGCGTCCCCTACGGGCGGCGCACTAGGTCAGGTGGCCGTCCAAGAGTTAACAGCACTTCAATCCACAATTGCTAACCTTGATATGGGGCAAAGTGATGAAGACTTGGCGTATGCTCTAAAAAAGATTCAGGGCCATATAGCCAATTGGAAAAATGCAGTAGAGCAATCATACGCTGAAAAATATCCGCAAGGCGCAGTATCCGACGAGCAATTCAACGACATGTCACAAAATATCCGTCCTCTCACAATGGACAGCCTCGGGGAGTTATCCGAAGACCCGATGGCTGCATCTCGCAACGCCATTATGGAGCGCAACGCGGAAGGAATACAAAACCCTAACCAGACACTCCCGCAACCACAGGGCCAGCCGCCTGCACCAAAAAAAGGCCAACTCGTTAACGGATATATGTTCATGGGCGGAAGCCCTGCCGATAAGAAAAACTGGAAAAAGGTGAAGTAATGAACCCTTGGGAAATGTACGGCGCACCACAGGAACAGCCAACGCAAAACCCATGGGAGATGTACACGCCTGAACCTGCCCCTGAAAAATCAGGATTTTTTGCCGATGTGGGCAAGGATTTGCGTGCAAGGGCTGAAAAATATGGTAATGTCCTCAAATCAGAAGAACCCGCACTAGGCAAGGCTTACTTAGCTTTAGGGCAGTCAGCAGGGCTGGCTAACGATGTTATGGGACGGACGATTAGTGCAGTCACCCCTGATTTTATTGGTGAGCCATTAGCGAAAGCAGGAGGCTATGTACTTAATACTATCGGCTCTCTTCCTTCGATGGGTGGTGGTACCATTGGTGAGAAGATTCCGGCAGAGCTTGCTACATTGGAGCAAAACAATCCCCGCGCTGCCGAGTATGCGCGGGCCACGGGTAATATTGGGTCTTTGCTGGCCGCAACGAGAGTCGGTACGAGTAAGCCTGTTTCTAATGCCGCTTCTGCCACGGCTAAAGCGGGAACCAAAGTTGTAAAGCAGGGCGCGGGTTTTGTTGACGACGCCGCAAAAACTGCTGGTACATATTACAAGCAAAACATAGCGAAATACTCCCCTGATATCTCTTCGGAAAACGTCCGAAAAGTGGGCGGCGATCTCTTCAAAAAAGCCACGCAAGAGGGCGGTGAAGTATCTCCGCAAATCGCCGATAAGTACAGAATGAAAGTCCTTTCGACACTCAACCTTGAGGGGGAGGCGAAGCTTTACTCTTCCAGCCCCGTAGCAGAAAGGCTCGTTAAAAGCATAGATGATTTCATGGGGAAACCTATGAGTTTTGAAACCGCCAAGGCTATTGACGAATCTTTGGGCGATCTTGCATACGCAACAGCAGATAATTTCGGGAAGCTGGATTCAACTGGCAAGAAATTTCTCGACCTACAACACGATTTAAGAAACGCAATGGACACACTTCCGAACAGCGAGACAATCAACGCAGCGCGGAAATTTTGGTCCTCTTCCTTAAAAATGCGCGACCTTGAAAGAATCATGGAGCGTGCAGGAAACGCAGAGCAGCCAGCAACCGTATTAAAAAACGGATTTGGGTCACTCCTTAACAGCAAAAAAATAACGAATTATTCCCCAGCAGAAGTAGCGGCTATAAGAAAAGCTTCCAAGACAGGCATTGTCACAGACGCTCTAAGGTTGGCCGGTAGTGGGCTTGTTCCTATTGGGGCCGGGGTTGCCGGAGGAATACCGGGTGCAGCCGCAGGGCTTGCAATTCAGCAAGGATCAAAGGCAATCGGTGTCGCCCGGCAAATGGGCCGCGCGAAGAACGCCTATAGCACAATCGCAAAAGAGAGCCTTGATGTTCCCGGAAAACTTACCATGAAACAAATCATGGCCCTACCGCCCGATCAGGCGAAACTTTACCTCAAAAAATAACACAAGGCTCCTTCGGGGGCCTTTTTTAATGGAGAAAACATGGCTGTACTCTTGGTCCCGCCCTATTTGCAATTCTTTGATGCAGTCGGGGAGCCACTTTCTGGCGGAAAAATCTACACATACGCCGCGAATACCACGACACCAAAAGAAACATACACCGACAGCACCGGAAACTTCGCGGCGCAAAACCCTGTCGTTCTTGATTCCGCAGGCAGGGTAACGCTTTGGGGAATAGGCTCATATAAAATCGTCGTGAAGGATGCCAGCGGCAACGAAATAGAAACCACCGACAATATAACCACGTTCAACGCTCAAACTTCGACAAACGAGGGATATTTCCAATCATTCTCCGGTGACGGTGCTACCACATCATTCACGCTGTCAGAAAACCTCGGAACGGATGAAAAAGCCCTTTTTATTCAGGCAGAGCTTGAGTGTTCAACCAATGGTAAATTCGCCTCCGATACAGGATGGACGAAAGGATCTGGCTGGACCATTGCTGCTGGAGTGGCCACAGCTACAGGCGCAATCTCCACTGCCCTTGAACAGTCCGCAGGATTAACGCTCGTTGAAGGGCGCGCGTATTCAGTAAAATTCACAATCACTCGATCAGCTGGCTCCATCACCATGTCTCTTGGTGGGACAGCGGGAACAGCAAGAAGCGCAGACGGAACTTATTCTGAAACTATCATTGCTGGCTCTACACAGACAATTTCTTTTGGCACCGCAGGCTTCACAGGGACACTGGACAATGTTTCCATCGTTGAAACCGGAGGACCAAAAACACTCAATCCTTCTTTCTACACGGTCGATGGAACGGCCCTAACACTTACAATCCCTCCCACGACAGGAACGAACAATCTCGAAGTACGCGCTCCCTATACGCTGATTGGCGCGGCGGGAGCGGCACAGGTTGCGGCTGATGATGCTATCGCGGCTGCTGCTCAGGCAACGGGCGCGGTGGATGCCGTGGCATTCAGATACACGTTTGATAATTCCACCTCCATGGCCGATCCAGGCACGGGGGATTTCAGGCTCAACAATGCGACGATTGCAAGCGCAACCGCAATGGCCCTTGATGCTACAAGCGCATCTAGTGGTAATCCAGATGTATCCGATGCAATCGCGGCATGGGACGCTTCGACAAATACCGTAAAGGGTCAGCTTAAAATAACCAAGTCTGGAACTCCCGCGACATTCGCTTTGTTCGATGTTACGGCAGTTACAGATAACACGGGCTGGTTAGAGGTCGCAGTTACCTATGTTGATGGTAATGGAACACTGACAGCCGCTGACGTTTGTTTTCTGCAATTCGCACAAGCGGGTGATAAGGGAGCAACGGGAAACACGGGCGCGACAGGTTCGATAGATGATATTTCCGGTGCCCCTTCCGGTACTATTGTTTCCACGGATACAATTATCTTTACAGATGCAGACGATAGCAACGAAACAAAGAAAACCTCTATCGGTGCAGCAACTCAGGTCGCAATATTTGATGGCTTAATCGCCTCGGAAGCCGAAGCCGAAGCCGGAACAGCGGATGATAAACTCATGACGCCGGAGAGAACGGCGCAGGCTATTGCGGCTCTTGCGGGGGGCGGAGGTGGATGGGTTCCAATCGCAACAATCACTGCGTCAAACGACGCCACGATTGACTTCGTAAACGGTTCCGGCGGGGTTGTGCTGGATGGGACGTATAAGGCTTATGCGGTGGTTATATTAACGCTTGTCCCAGCGTCAGATAACACTAATCTCTGGTTTAGAACCTCAACCGATGGTGGATCAACATATGATGCATCCTCTGATTATAACTATGCGGGATATAATATCAGAACCAACGCGTCTTCTTTAAATGCGGTTGGTCAATCGGCACAAAACCAATATGTTGTAGTTCAAAACTGTGGAAACCAAACGGGTGAGGTATCCAATGCTATTATTGAGTTCTTTAATCCGGCGAGCGCAACGCCCCTACACATTATGAGCCGTGCGACCTCTGATAACGTAGGGAGCCATACAAACTTTTGGACAGAGAGCCTTATGGGGGGCAATCTTAATGAGGCAAACGTTGACGCAATCCGTTTCCTAATGTCCTCCGACAACATCACTTCAGGAACATTCACCCTCTACGGACTGGCGAGCGCACAATGAAAACATTATATGATGGAACAGAAGTATCAGACGACACGCCAACGAAAAACGTATCGGGGCTTCGTTACCTTTTAACGCAAGAGGAAATTGAGGCACGGGAGCAGGAAGTATCTGCAAACCAAGCCGCAACTGTGGCTGCGCATCTTCCGCAATACCGCTTCAAGCGCGAAGTTGGCGGCGTTGAATATCTTGGTAAGACAATCCAGACGGACCGCGAAACCCGCGCAAACTGGATCGGTATTCTCATCAACGCACAATCTAATCCATCTTACACGGTCACATGGAAAACAAGTGACAATTCTTTCGCAGTTTACAACGCACAGGAAGCAATCGGCGCGGGTTTAACCGTTTCCGGCCACGTGCAGAAATGCTTTGATGCAGAGGCCGCGATTGAAGGAAACACATACAACACAATCGCCGAAGTCGAAGCGGCTTTTGAATCGGCATATGAGGGGGCGTAATGGATGAAAACATTATTGGGAAGTACCTCGTTGAAACAATACTTGGGGTTTTTGTCAGTGCGCTTTCCTATTTCTACAAACGCGATAAAGCGTCAATGGATAAAGAAATGAACTCCATGAAGGCACAGCTTGAGAAGCACGAAGAAGTGCTTAACGAGAAGATGGTAAAAAAGGAAGATTTCCAGAAATTCGAGGATCGCATGTTTGACCGTATGGACTACCTCACAAGACGCGTAGATGAAATAGCCACAAGCAAGTGATTAACATCCGCGCGGTCGGACCCAAAGTTTTAATCTGGGATATAGAAACATCATCCATTGATCTATTGGTCAGGCAGTATGATTTGAAATCATTCGCCGGAAGACACGATCCTTCCAAGATTGTAAGGGATTGGGTGATGCTCGGAGCCTCGTGGAAGTGGCATGGCTCCCCTCATGTTAAATCAGTCTCGGTCAGCTCTAAAGACACGGCGAATGACTATGAAGTTGTAAGCATCCTCCACACGGTCTTGGACGAGGCTGATATTCTGGTTGGGCATAATTCAGATGCCTTTGATTTGAAAAAATTCAACACAAGGGCGATTAAGTACGGATTCTCTCCGATAGCCCCCAAGAAGTCATACGACACTCTAAAGATTGCGCGGAAGTATTTCCGGTTTACCTCAAACAAGCTCCGTTATGTCGCCGATTATCTGGGACTGGAAGCAAAAGACGAATCCCCCGATTGGGACAAGTGCCTTTTGGGTGACGAAAACGAACTCCGGTATATGAGGCAATACAACCGTCAGGACGTTATTACAACCGAACAGGTTTTTGACAAGCTTCGTTCCTACCACAATACAGGACCGGATTTGAACACAATCCGCCCTATGGTCGATGTCCTCGATAAGCCCGTTCATACATGCCCCGCCTGTCAGTCTCCCGACCTTCGCAGGGATAAGCCAAAATTCAACAAAAGCGGAAAACTGGTGGGGTATTTGTATCAATGCCTCTCATGTGAAAGGTGGAGCCAGAAATGAGCATAAGAACACGCGCAATCGGGATTGTGTGCGCCGGATGCGTTGCAGTAGGGGTCTGGGATGCACGCTCGGAGAAGGTTTTAAAGCCCGTAGACGCTGAATTGGTAGAGGTTGCATGGTGCGCCCGTCAAGAAGTTCCATTCATTGTGTACCACGGCCACAGGACGGACGCAGAGCAAGCCTCTTTCATTGCGAAGGGTGTTTCATGGGTAAAACGCTCAAAGCATCAGGACGGCCTAGCAATCGACGTGATGGCCCTGAAAGACGGCAAGGGAACGTGGGAACTCAAATACTACCAGAAGATAGCAACCGCCTTTTACGCATGCTCCCAAAAACTCAATATCCCGATTACTTGGGGCTGTGAGTGGAAGGTCAAAGACTGCGTTCACTTCGAGAGGAAATAGATGCCAACCAAATATCTAATCATCGCCGCCGTTATTGGCGGTTTTTTATTGCTCTCTCACGGGATCGCATACGTCAAGGGCCGCACCGATGAGCAAGTGAAATGGGAGAACAAAACCCTGAAGCAGGAGAACAAAGCCATTGAAAACGATGTCGAGATTGAAAAGAAACAAAAGAAGGTTGTTCCTCTTGATGCCCGCGCTCTTCGTGAGTGCCTGCGGAGGTCATGCGCATGAGAGGCCATCACTCAGTTTGGTGCTCCCGGATGTTGTTTCCTATTCCGCAAGTGAACAAATGGCCCTGCACGATGAACTGGAAGCTAACGGATGCTTTTCGGGAAAGTGCCCACAAACAATCAAATGGCTCGGCGAATACATCGCTATGCGACTTGAAACCCGCATTGCGGAACGAGCTTTAGACAAAGCCAAAACATTCAACGATTTTTAACAGGAGAACTACATGGCGACAGTACCATTACAATCAGAAAACAGAGGAAATGTTCAACACGTTAAGTGGGAGGGGCTAACGACAGACGATTACGGCCAGCCTTGGGAGCTCCCAAACCATTCCGACAAGACAGTATCAATAAAAGGAAACTTTGGGTCGGGAGCAACCGTGGTTATGCAAGGCTCGAACGTATGGGTTCCAGTATTAACAGACGATAACGATTGGCACACGCTAACCGATACAACCGAAACGGATATTTCCGTGACGGCAAAAACTGGCGCCCAAGTCCTACAAAATTACCGCTGGATCAGGCCAAAAGTCACAGGCGGTACTACACCCGATCTCGATATTTTAATTTGCGCAGCGAGGAACTACTAATGGATATCCAAAACACAAAAAAAATTATTGCATCTATTCTTCAGGATAAAGTTACAGCGGAAGAATGCCGCAATGCTTTGAAGGAGCTTGAAGCCTTAGCGCAGGCCGAAAAAGACTTAACGAAAACCAATGCTTCTCTTACGAAAGAACGCGATACGCTTCAATCTGAAATCGCGACTCTCAAAGGCAAAATCATAGATGCCGAAGATAATGCTCGCAGCATTATCGTTGCGGCTGAAGCCAAGGGAAATTCTATCATAAAAGCTGCCGAAGATACAGCCAATGCGGAGAAAGCTAAGGCTGACAAGAAACTTGACGAAACAATATCAAAAACAAAACAACACGAAGCACTGGAAAAATCACGTCTTGAAGCCGCAGAAGCCGCAAAGTCTAAGCTTGATGCGATTAATGAAGAATTAGAAAAATCCACGGCCTCATTTAAGCGCTTGGTGGGATAATGTCAGCATTTAGAGGGAGAAGGGGCCATCCTTTATTGGTGGTTTTTAACGAAGCGGCGGAAGGCTCTTACTTTTCCGACGATGCAAAAACCATGGCGTATTATTTCGACGACGCCAAAACCATGAGATATGTGACGCAAGATGGTTGATGTAACCCTTCCAGAACTGGGCGATGCTGCCGCAATATCAGACAGCGACCTTCTTATCCTTCGGCAGGGCGCGGATACTGTTGACTTAAAAGGTACGGCTTTACAGCTTAAAACATATATAGGGGCTTTGACATCTGTTGGCTGGGGCGATATTGGCGGAACGCTATCCGATCAAACCGATTTACAGACTGCGCTAGATGCTAAAGCCTCGCTGACTGGCGCAGAAACAATAACCAATAAAACAATAGTAATCACAGATACGCTTTTTACTTTACAAGATGATGTAACACCCACGAAACAAGCGCGGTTTAATTGTTCAAATATATCAGCAGCCACAACAAGAACGTATAATTTACCGAATTTAAATGCCAACCTTGCACACGTAGACAATTCCGCTCAAACATTTTCGGGACAATGCACTTGGACAAATGCAACGCTGTCTCTGGGAACTCCTGCTACGGCCTCAACAGTCAATATAGGAACTGGTGCCACGACAACAGGTCTTACAAAAACCCTTAATTTTGGTGCAGCAGGTCTTTCCGGATCGACCACCAACATTAATCTAGGCTCAACTGTTTCAGGCGCATTGGGTACGATCACGATCAATACGCCAACGGTAACTTTTGCAGCGTCAACAACGGCGATCAACGTTAATTACCTGACCGCCTCTTCACTTGTTGCAACAGACGCATCGAAAAAACTTATCTCTGTGCCACTTGTGCCCACGTCTATTACAGTTGCAGCCGAGACATTGGACTCCCAATGTTTTGCCGGATTTTTCACAACAACTTCCGGCGATCTTGAACCGAAAACGATTAACGCGATCAGGGCAGACGCGACAACGGGAGATTTTTACACACAAGGATCGGCCTCTACCAGAACAGCAAGACTTGGAGGGGATGGATATGGTTATTTTAGATACGACGACAATTCTTCAAAATATACTCTTAAACTTGAAAACAGAAACATTTCTCTTGGAGCAAATGGCGGAGTAGGGCTTGAATTTAATCTAGCCGACGATACAACGACAACCGCGATTACAGCGGGACGTATTAGCTGTCATAAGGAAGGTGTTTGGACAACGACAACTTCCACCCAAGACGCATATTTTCTTTTTTCTGTTGCAACCGATGGAACATCCACAGGAAAAATGCGCCTTTACGGATCGGGTGCATTAACGCCGAATGCAAACGATGGAACAGCCTTAGGAACCACCTCTTTAAGTTGGTCTGATTTGTTTTTAGCCTCTGGTGGTGTGATAAATTTCAACAATGGCAACGTTGTCATGACACACTCTTCCGGCATTCTCACAATGGGAACCGGAGACCTTCGCGTAACAAACGCGGGAACGAATGCAGCGAGTGTGGTGACGGTTCAAGGCACGCAAGCCCTGACCAACAAATCCGTCAACGGTGTTACCCTGACAACAGCCGGAACACTTCTGACATCGTACACGGTCGGTACAGTGCCAAGTGCGTCTGGAAGCGGTGCCGGATTTACGATATATGTATCAAACGAAACAGGCGGAGCGGTACCGGCGTTCTCGGACGGAACAAACTGGAGACGCGTAACAGACAGAGCAATTATTAGTTAGGAGAAAGACCATGATTAAAAAAACACATATCGAGCGCGTACTGATCGTTCTAAACGAGGACGGAACGCTAAAGGCCGCCCATCAGGAAAAACTCGAAAGGGTTTTTGATGGTGAAGAATTATACGCAGAGAAATACCTTCCCGCCGAACCTGTCGAGGAAGAGGCTTTGATCGGTCTGCTCGAAAATCCTGCGCTGTTTAAACAAATCAGGGATTTGGACGAGGCGCTTGCCGAGAAAAACGAACAAGCACAAGCCGAGCTTCAAACAACCATCGAGGCTGCTAACGCGGAGATTCAAAAACTCAAAGATGCGGCTGAAAACCAAATTGAAAGTTTAAGCGGAAAAGTATCCGAGCTTGAACAGGAAAATATAAACCTCAAAGAAACGCTTAAATTGCGCGAAGAGGCTGCTGTAGCAGCGAAGGCAATTTTGGGGTGATATGGACTTTGTTAAACCACTAGGGGAAGTATAATCCAAGAAGCATATAGATTTTACTATAGTGGGAATTGGTGGTCAAGCGGCATCTGCTTGGCGGTTGTCATTTAACCCTCAATCTACCCGAAGGCCATTCTCTGTAAACGTTGCTGTTAATAATTATCCAAGTTGATTTATCCCATTGGAAGTTATCAAACATCACTCCCCCCTCATTTTCCGCGCAACGGTTTTTATTGCTTCGTCCCATCCCGCTTGCCACTCCGTTGGGTATAAACTGGGGCCGTACGCCATTTTATCCAACCACGCCAAATCCTGCCCCTTAATCATGCCATTGGCGGCGAGAAAATTGATAATGTCGTGAACATCCTTATCAATGCCCATAGCATTATCGTATGGCGTGTATAGTGCCTTCATACACTCACGTTTCAACTTCTCCAAATCCACCGCTTCGGGCTGCTGGGCACACTCACTAGCTGCGAACTTTTTAGCGCAAGGTATGGGCGGATTATCGTCTTTGTGGCAAGTACATCTTCGATCATCCCGCACGGGCGCAGTTGGCTGTAGGACTATTGCAGAAAGCGGTATCATGGCATCAATGATTTTCTCATGCGCCCAGCTATCTTTAACAATGCTGCCAAGCTCGTTCAACAGTCTGTCAGCCTCCTGCAAGCCTTCCAACGCTTCCAAAGCCGTGGATTGTGGGGGTGTGGTCATTTCTTTTCCTTCTCTAAATTATAAATTCTACAAACTAAGACATTCAAAACCAAAAGAAGACCGACCATATAGACTTTCAGCACAATGTCTTCCGTCATAAGATATGCCAAGGCCATAAGGACAACCCCAGTTACACCTATAATACCAAGGAATATTCTGCCCATCACTCCCCCATCTTCGCTATGACCGCATCAGCAAATGCGTTCCAACCGTCATGATATTGTTTAAACCCGCCAATCCATTCAGGCTTCTTCATCCCCCGCAATTCTTCCACCGTGATCGGCGGTTGCTCTATGGCGCGGATGTATTTCTGTGTAAAACCGTATCCGGTTAAACTTGGTTCATCCGTTATTAGGACCTCATCCCAATCAAATGAGCCTGTGCCATAAATATAAATTTCATCCGGCATACGCGCTTGTTTCAGTTGCTCGGTCATTCCACGATCTCCGGCTTAAATGGCTTGCGTTCCGGCTCTGCGCCGACTTCTTGCATTTGTGAAAAGAATCCTCGTATAGACTGGCACAATTTCCCCAACGCTATTTTCTGCGCTGTTGTTATCGGTAGTTCATCCGGATTAAGCATCGCCAGTGCTTTCATATCTTCGTCTTTTAATTCCATGGTTTATTCTCCTTTAAACAGTTGTGGGTGGGCGGCTTTTAGGTGGTCGATAAAAAGCTCTATCCAGTCGCAAACCTCAATGCGATTTATCGTTCTCTTCTTTGGTATGCGAGTTGAAACCCAAGGCACTATCTCCCGCTTCAACGCTTCCGCGTCCAGCTTTTCGGCGGACAGAGCGGCTCTCACAACGGATTTTGCAAAACATAAATCTTCAAATTCAGGCTCTCTATTTATAGGGTTTATTGAATGAGCGATTTGTTGTTCTATGATTTTCCAAGCATTTAAAACCGCATCCGTGGCGGGTTGCTTTGAGGGCGGGGGGGTGGCTTCAAGCAACAGGCTCTCAACGTGCTGTTTTGTTCTTGTAACTATAGACGATGCACTTAATCCCTGTGCAATATCGGCGTACTCAAACTCCGAAAGCGTATCAAGGCCATCGAGTATTAACTGCCACCGTCTATCCACCCCCGCATCAATCACGGGCGCGGCGGGGCGGGATTTATTTTTCATGGTGTGGTTTCCTTTGATTATGTTTGTAAATTTTTGTTTTTGTTAAGGCCTTTTCGCACACTGATTGCTGACCATAAACAAAACCGTTTTTTTCTGCGTCTGATTTTACAAGCTTTAATGCATTTTCTAAATCGTCTATAATCTCCCATGTAACCCTTATCTCATCTATTAACAAAAGTGATTTATAAGCCTTCCTTTGGTTGGCGATTTCTTCTAATGTTTTTAATTCCTCTCTATTCATATGCATTCATCCATCATCTTCGTTTCATTGCTCATCGGGGGTGGCCTTTATATGTTTGTATTGAAGTTTAAATCCTTTACGCAAAAGGTCTTCTACAATGCGTTCGCAAGTGTAGCTGTCGATATTGTCCGCAAGATCGGGTGATGAATACGCGGCAACAACCTCTCGATTAATCTGGTTTTTGCATCGTATTTCTTGCGCCCGTTCCAGCGTAAATCCGCCAAACCCTGATTTTTCAAAATCACAGGCAGTCGCTATTACGTCGCCGCGAGGATTGACAAATATTGCAATCGTTCCTTCCATCCCCTAATCCTCCATCTTCGGCGCTGCTGCGATCATGGCTTTGTAAATTTTAGACGGATCAATAGTTGCTGGCTCCAGACGTAGTAGGCAATCGCTTGTTACTGTCAATTTAGCGTGCGAAAACACACAACCAGCATTGTGCATTTCAACAGTTGGCTCCTTGGGAACTACAACACACTCCCCCCGCTCGATCTCTGACATGTGCTCCAATGCGTGCAATATGGCCTTAAAACGTTGGCCTGTTTTCCGCGCCAAATATTCAATTTCTATTGCTCTGTTTTCCATGTCGCGAAAATCTTTCAAAGCCGCTTCGTAATCATGTCCCATCACCGCACCTCCAAAATCAGATAATTGCGTTCTTTAATTCCCTTTTGCTCCAGAGACTCGTTGATCGCCTTGCGCTGTTTACGCTGGTCAAATTCATAACCAATATCGACGTTCATTTTATTCCCTGAGACACCGTGTACGGCTTTGTAAAATTGTATGCGGGCTTTCATTGCTAGCTCACTCTCGGCACATGGACGGGTGTATTTTTGGAAGGATTCGTTCCGTGGTTCTTATTCACCTGCGGGCATGAATTGTTTGGTTTTTGTTCGCTCATTGTTTCCACCTTTCATCTTCAAAAATCAGTGAAAAATGGCGCATTCCCCGTGTGCTTGCGTCTCTCCGAAGGACGAGGTCATGAGTTCGAATCTCATCGGTTGCGCCATATTTCCTGCCATTTATATTACAAAAGAGGATTCGTTCCAAGGCTTATTTGCTCCTTTTTAGGGATAACGCACCGGCTTCTTCTTTCAAATGCTCGGGAGAAAACTTGGCATAGTGCTTTTCGGTTATTCTGGAATCCGTGTGGCCCAAATACTGCGCAATCCTTGATATTGGTCTATGGTCTAGAGCCATCCATACAGCCGCCGTGTGCCTTAAGACGTGGGCAGATACACCCTCAAGCTTTGCCCTCGCCGCAGTTGCTGCCAGCCCCTTGCGGATTGACTTCACGCGCCCACCGCCAAACTCGATGACGAAATTGCTGGTTCTGGCCTTATAGGCCTCTTCCAGGGCTTCCCTTGCATCGTCATTCATGGGAACGGTTGCCCTGTTCTTCGTTCTGTGGCTCCCCGTGGATAGCTTGATAAAGCCATGTTCGAAGTCTACCCGATCCCAGGTCAGTTCGAGGATTGCCGACATTCTTCCGGCGGTTGTGATCCCCAAAATAATAAACAGCTTGATATGGGGCGATGTGGCGCACTCGATGAGTTTTTGCGCCTCTTCTTTTGTCAGGTATCTTTCGCGGGATTTCCCTTCCGGCGGCAATTCGAACACGGCAGGCGATCTTTTATTGTGCCACAATACCCCCGCTCTCAGTACGCCTAATTCGCGCCGGATAGTCCATGTACTTACGCCAATTCGTTGCTGTGCGTATTCCTTGCAACGATCCCTTGTTATGTGATGCGGTTGAAGATTGCCGAAAAACGGCTTCAGGGTTTTGTTCCACATCCTTTTGGCTGTGGCGAAGGAAGAAATATCGCTTTTATCTTTTAGATACGCTTCCATGATTTCCTCAATCGTTTCATTATGTATCTCAAGGTTTTTTATATAATTGGCAAACTGTCTTTCTGCCTTTGCGCGGTCGCCACCGACACGAAGTGATTTTCTTTTGGTGGTTTTTCCATCGTGCCAGACAGCGCACCACGTTCCTTTGTATAATTTGAGCCTAATTTCTGACATTGCTCTATCTCCAAGACTCTTTCATGCGGTATTCTGATTAGTGTTCCTATCGTAAAAAATGGTATTTTTCCAGCCTTGCATTGGTTTCTGATATGTTTGGGTGTGCATCCCCAACGTAGAGCAAGGGTTTCAGGCGTATAATTTGGTTGAATTGTTTCCATCATCTCGCCCTCTCGTAATTCTTCCATACGGTAAAGCCGTTAAGTATTTCCTGAAACTTCTCCATGGCAGCATCGCTGCCGTCTATATCGTTTTTGGAATTCACCAAGCAGTGGGTTTTGATGTAATTCGACGCAAGGGCGTAGGGCGTAAGGCCGTCTCTAATCCCTTCCAGCCATCCTGCGTATTTATGCGAGCAATATTCCTGAAAATCATCTACTCCGCATAAGGCTCTGGCCCTCGCGCTGAAAGATTTCACCGGGCTCCCCTCTGTAGGTACGCCCGCGTTTACCCGTGGGGTTTCATCATCGTTAAGCGCGACTAGAACGCAAACATATCTTTGCCCCATGGGATCTCCAAGAAACGCTGGCGGCATTTCGTTAGGGTGAATGTTCACAGTGGCTTTCCAGCTTCCATCTTGGTTTTGACGGAGCGCATCTTTCTTACACTCGAATTGCAGGGCGTTTTGCCGTGCTATCATTGCTTCATTTCCCATTTTTCCACTCCCTATACCTTCTACGTAACGATGGTTTCCAAACATACTTTGCCCACCACTCTAGGCCCGGATTGGCCTCTTGATCTCGATGGTGGTCATCGCATAACCCGATGGTGAGGCGGTCGCATGGTTTTTGACCACCACCGGAATATTCACCGGCGCGGATGTGGGCACCAATACAGGGCTTGCCGCACAGGTCGATTCCGTTGTCAGACGCTTCGCACGTTCTGTCTCTGTAAGACTGTCTGTATTCATGATCCACGATCCTTTCGGGTTCCGAGATTTCCAGTACGCTCTTGTCCACACTCCCATACTTGACCACCGGAATGGCAAGCAGGGATTTGTCTATGCGGGGGCCTTTGCGTTTAGCCATTAAAATGGGATCTCATCTTCCAGTTCGTCTATTGGCTTACGTGGTGCTTGTTCCGGCTGGGCCTGCGCTTCTGATCCTTTGGAATCGAGCATCGTAATCTCTCCACGGAAGGGCCGTAGGACAATCTCGGTTGAGTATTTCTTTACACCGTTGCTGTCATCCCATGAGCGCGTTTCGATCTGGCCCTCGATGAAAACCTTAGAACCTTTTTTCAGGTAGTTTTCGCACACGTTCAAAAGGTTTTGGTTGAACACCACAACGCGGTGCCATTCGGTACGCTCTTTGCGCTCGCCTGTGGCTTTGTCTTTCCAGCTTTCGGATGTCGCCACGGAAAAGTTCGCAACCTTGTCGCCCGATTGCATGTGCTTGATTTCAGGGTCCGCTCCCAAATTTCCTATGATGATTGCTTTATTTACTGAGCCGCTCATTTTAATCTCCTATGCCTGTAAATACATTAATGGGTTGTCGGGTAGTTTCTTCGGCTCGATTAGGTGTCCGAGCGATTTCATTTTGGCGATCTTTGCCGAAAGTGCTTCGTGGAATTTTTCCAGTTCGGCCCACAGCTTTTGCTGAAATTCCAAATCGGGATCAATGCGGAAATACGCAGGCGGAAGTTCGGGGTGGTATGAGATAAAATCCACATAGTCCAGTTGCGCTATGATCATTTGCCCCTGATATTGCGGCTTGTATTTCTTATCAAAGGCCTTGTTTAAGAGGTATTCAATATGCGTTTGGGGGGCGGGGCATTTGATTTCAAGCCCGCCATTATCCGCCCTGATTAATCCGTCCGGCGAACAGCCAAATCGAAACTTATCATCCGTAATAAATCCGGCTGGCTCTACGGTGTTTCCGGTAATGAGTTCGTATGCTTCCCGTGCCTCTTGTTCAAATTCATGGCCGCGCTCCGTCCAGTAGGTCGCCTCGAATTCCTTTATGGGTTTTCCCATCATTAGTTCCGCCACCATAAGGTTAGCATAGGAATCCGCCTGAGATGATAACTGGCCCGTAGGTGTCAGGATTTTATCAAACTTACTGGAAGTGGGCATACCCATGCGCAGAGCATCCCATTCCGGCGAGTTGTGTGATACGTCAAAATGCTTAGGCATTTGCTACGTCCTTTCTGGCATTCAAAAGGTTGTAGGCTTTCAGGAATTGCTTCTGATCCAATTCATTCAACGCTGGCACTTTGTATTTTTCCGCCACCTGTTTTGCCGAAATCCCTTTACGTGTGCAAAGTTCTTGAAGTTGAGCCAGTTGGCCCTCGTCAATTTTCGCGGCAAAATTTACCCCATCATTATCTTCATCCATCGTCACTATGTTCAAAAGCATGGTGAGAAGGTAACGCTTCGCATAAGATAGGGTGGAAGCTTTTGCCTGAATGTCGTTCTTGCTTCCCGACTTATCGGCTGGAAGATCAAGTTCGGCAGTGATCGAATGCCCTGCTACATGGCTTAACGTCCCATAATACGTAACGGTGTCACCTTCGCGCTTCGTGGTGTAGGAAACGCTAAAACCCTCCGCCGTATAAAGTGGTCGAACCTTGGCATCGATATGCTCATATTTCGCGTAGTAGCTTTTATCCGCCTTGGTTGTCTTTTCAATGATCGGCAGGACGGGTTGAAGCCGCGCCATCGCCTGATTAAAGGCCATAACCGCCTCTTTGTTGATAATGCGTTCCTGCATATCAAGCATCTTTTCAAGCTTACTTACGTCCGCGTCAGGGTTAGACGCGATACGCTCGATAACCGACATTAAGTCGTTCGCTACGGGCTCGGCTTTTGTTGTGATTTCCTTATTAGCCATATTTCACTTCCTTCCTTTTCATCAATCCATTCTTGTTCCGGCAATTTCTCCGAGTGCTGAGTTGTCATTCGAGTGATCCGTCAGTTTCCATGCGGTATGAAAGCCGATATCGCCAACCCTAACCCAACTGCTATTACAACCATTGACCCAAAGCCGATTGTTTCTTTTATCCATGTCCGTATCCTTCCAGTGTTTGTATCAATTGGGTTAGCGAGGGCCATGGTGAGGGCTCTTTCCATGCAAGGTCGTAAAACATTATCGTTTGCGTTTTTTCTTCCCTTAGATCGAAGTACCTCATCGGCAAGCTCCTCATTCGTGTATTGCTTTTGTAATTCCCGAAGGCGTTTGACCCCGCCAAGGTGGCGCTCTTCAAAATCAGCAATGCAGAATTCAAAGAACGAATGCACGGCATGGTGTGCGACTTTCATGCCTATCTGTTCGGCTTGATCGCGGGTCATGCGGACCTCGCTTTAATCATTTTGTCAGCAACCAGATAGGCTACATCTGCAACAGAAGGATCGTCGTTTAACATTTCAGAAAGTGACACGCCGGTCCTTGTTAGCATTCCCTGCAAAGCCATTCCTGCATACCAATCGCGTAGCGACATGCCCGTATGATAAATGTGCTTGGTGTGGTCGTGGCAATCGCGCTCTTCGTGTGTCGGAAAAGCTGGCCCACCATCTTCTTTGCGCCCCTGTGTCATCGCACGTTCTCCATGAATGTTTCTGCGTCCAGTTGAATATCCGCCACCGATATGTGCCTTAACATCCCATCGGTGGATTGATCGATGTCCTCAAACATGCGGTCCAGCGTTGCGCGTTGCTCCTGCGAATATCCTTTTTCGGGGTACACAGCCTTGACGAACAAACCGAATGACAGCATGACGCAAAGAGTAAAAAACCATCCTATGTGCGTTCTGATTTTCATTACGCGGCCTCCTTCAGATTTGGGGCGACGACGCTGCGGAACGTTTCCGAGCCGAACGCTCCTCGTGTTTGTTCTATGATTTCAGATAGGGTGTACTTTGCTTTCAGGTTGCCCTTGGATTCCATGAACGAGCGAGTTCCTTGCTGGCAAGCACCAGTTACCATGCGATAAACGAAAGCCCATTCTTGCGGTGTTTTCACAGTGTTAAATGGCATATTGCGGTATGTCTCAACATCACGCTCGCCGTTTTTAAAAAGCAGTTCCTCACTTGCTTCGCGGATGCTTGTACCGTGCGCATAATTTCCCTTATCGTCCGACGCCAGCCATGAAGCCACTTTTTTTCCTACAATAAGGATTTTCTTCACGTTATCCCGCGTGTTCAGAACGCGAGCAAGAATACCGTCCGCTATCGTAAAGCCCTTGGCATTGAATCGCAGTTCGATGGATAGATTTAATTTTGAAAAAAAATCATCAGGTATCTGGTTTCTTTTTTTAGGCTGCGTGATCTTGGTATCCTGCAGATAGAGGGAGCCGCCCACGGTGAGATTGTCGGGTAGCTGCGTGATCTTGGTATCCTGCAGATCGAGGTAGCCGCCCACAGTGAGATTGTCGGGTAGCTGCGTGATCTTGGTATCCTGCAGATCGAGGTAGCCGCCCACGGTGAGATTGTCGGGTAGCTGCGTGATCTTGGTATCCTGCAGATCGAGGGAGCCGCCCACGGTGAGATTGTCGGGTAGCTGCGTGATCTTGGTATCCTGCAGATCGAGGTAGCCGCCCACGGTGAGATTGTCGGGTAGCT
>JACCDG010105026.1_pt1 | contig 36960 bp, 48 predicted proteins | sample 7442471 | NCBI WGS metagenome assembly JACCDG01 (sample SAMN15323444, study PRJNA562643) | freshwater metagenome | isolation source: river surface water | place: USA:Blue River Watershed | collected 2017-08-17 | reverse complement strand
TAGACGGCGATTCGGGTTCGGGGGCTAGCTCGCATGGGACCTCTCTTTTGTAGGGTGAGCGTTTCGCGGTTGTGCGACCGCACGCAGGACCCTGCGCTAAGAGGTGATCTGATAGCAAGTTTTTTTTTACTATGCCACCAGAACCCAGGTGAAGACCCTAGCCCTCGATGTGGTACGGGACGTTGACAGTCCGGCCGACGGGAACCACGTCCGAGAGGAGCACGCGGAACTCGGTAGTGGTCCAGCCTTGCTTGACGTAGGCGGAGTAGGGCGTGCCGAGATCGTCCGTCGTGTTGCTGACGACCGGCACGTAGTCTGCGGAGGGCATCGGCGGGATGATGGCTACCGCCACCTCGGTGCCGCTGTTGACGTTGAAGGGCACGAGGCCCCGGCGGGTCGCGCCGCCGCCGGGAGCCACGATGCCCGAGCTCACGACCCAGCCGAAAGAGTCGACGAGCTGCTTGAGCGTGGTCGGGGAGACGATGCTGTTGGAGACCTGACCGCGGTAGGTGATCCCCGAGAGCGGGTCGAGGATCACCCACTCCGGGGTGAGGATGCCGCCGGGCACCTCGGTCTCGCTGAGCTGCGGCAGCGAGAAGGAGAAGACGCCCTGTGTGTTGGTCAGGGCGCGGATCCCCATGTTGTACGGGGCGCTGAGTCCGGTGTTCGACCAGATCCCCGACCAGGTGCCCGCGAGCAGCACCTGCATCTCCAGCGGCGTCGGGACGGCGTAGATCGGGCGGCCGACCACCGGCGTGACGGAGCCGAGGTCGGTGAGGGTGCGGACGGTGCCGACGATGGTCTTCACAGGTGAGCACCTACCAGATAAGCCGAGAGCTGTCCGGATCCGCCCACCACTTTGTAGCTCGGTCCGATGGAGGGATTAATCGGTATGTCCAATTCGGCTTGCGCGTAGAACGTGGAACCGACTGCGGAGGCTCTCGATGCGACGATGTCGCGCTCTCCAAGCGTCGTCCCGTCTTTGCTGATGGACGCGATGCACTGAGCGGCCGTGTCGGTATTGAGGAGACGAACCTGCCATCTCGTCAGCTCGACCCACGGAGGCAGGATGCTCGCCGTCGAGATGGTTGTATAGACGCCCATGCTTCCGAGCGTGAGAAGGATCTGCGGGTTGGTGAAGCTGTAGTAGGTATCCCACTGCGTCCAGGGGATCGGATTCGCTCCGCTGTCAGTCGCGAAGTAGGACAGAAAGATATAGTCTTCATTGCCGTTCATGTAACGCCGATAGGGATCCGGCGCCGTCGTGTGACCTACGATGTCCCAGACGCCGCCCACATCGCGAGCGTAGATGTAATAGAGCGAATTGGCCGCCAGCGTCAGACCCAGACTGACGATGGTGTCGCCGATCTGCACCTCTCCAAAAGCCCGCGTCGTGCTCCTTGCCGCTGCCATTCCGGACCAGTAGTAGGTCACCCCGTCGTCACAGACGAACTGATGGTAGGCAGCTCGCGTTCCGCGAATGCCAGCCCATGCCGTGACGGATCGATCGGCCAGCGGGATGAAGGCGTTGTTCACGCTGGCCGCAAGAAGGGGATCACCATCCGTAGGCCCCGTGATCATGCCGTTGGCAGGAGAGAACTGAGGGATCGCGGCTGGAATGATGTTCGTGGGCATGGAAGCTCGTCCTCTTCTTACCGGGTCTCTGCGTCGGAAACGATGGCGCGGTAGGCAGCCTTCATCGTGTCCCCAAAGGAAGTCTTGACGTAGTAGGGCGGTGGCGTTTCATCCGCATAGGGATATGGATAAATAAAACGCAAGCCGCCTGTCGCAATGCTGAATTTCTGGGCGACTGCCGATGAACCCCCGCAGCACGTCAAGTACCTGGCACGACCTGTGGCCACGGGTTCATATGCAGCATATGGAACCAGCGGGTTCGATTTGGGTTGAACGTCAATGAAGCTGTGCCAGACATATCTTCTGGTCATGGCCGAGCTGCCCCAATCAAGCCAAAGATTTCGATAGGAGCTAAAAAGCTCTGCCTCAAATTCGGAGTGAGTGTATCTCCCGTCCATCAACACCCACTGAATGACAACCTTGAACGAGTTCTGGCGCAGTGCCCACCCCATAGAGGAGGGACCTCCGACGCACTTGTTGGTTACGAAGTCTGCAAAGAACTCTGTCCCCATGGGGGAATGAGTTGCTTGTGACTTCGCGATCACGAATGCGTCTTGCTCGGCGCCGTTAGTGCACCAATGCAAATACTTTTTTCTAATGTCATCTCGACCAAGAGAACTCCAGGACCTAGGAGCAATTGAAGGATTGAACTCTGCGCTAGAATCTAGAGTTCCTTTCGCACTGTCACAGATTGAGTTAGCTCCCAGCGGAGGAGAAAGACAATATCCGTACCCCGTGCGAGAGTTTCGATTCACATCTCCAAAGGGAGCGACCAGCACGATCATGGGATCGATCTTTGTGCTGCCAATCACCAGAGGAGCAAAATCTCTCTGGATGGACTCAATGATGGCTGGCGCTTCGGTGAGATAGGTTTGATTCATCACAAAGATGAAATCGATCTGCCTTTTTGGTGAGAGTTCGGTTCGCTCTTCATCGATCGTCGTGCTCGGACTGCACGCACAGACCGCCAGAGTTAGAGCAATCCATCGAAGTGCTCTCATTGGGTCAGCTCCCTCAACAGCAGCGCTGACAAGCGGCGGATGTCATAGAGCAGAGGCGCAGGAGGGGTCGTCGCAGCAAACCGCTTCTCTGCCTCTTTGAACTGCCCGGCCTTGAGTTGTTCCAGCGCTCGCTGTGCGTTGGGTAGCTCCGCGGCCCCCTGCTCCATCATGGCCGCTACGATCTCGGCCGCGAGGGATTCGGCTGTCTCTCCAGGAGTGAAAGGCTTGGGCTTGTAGGGCGGCAGCACGGAGGTCAGAGCCCTGATCTCTTGCTGGACATGGACGCCATCCGACACATCAAGCAGGTGCCAGGGCATCGATTCCAGTCGCTGCCAAACTTCGCCAAGCAACTCCGCCAGCTCGGCACCGAGGTCCGCGCCAGCTTGCGCACGCTGCGCCTGCGCGGAAGCCTTCACCAGCAGGTTGTGCGCATGCCGAAGCGCCCCGTAAGCCCGCTCGCCGATCGTCGCTTTGTGTTTATCGGCCAGCGGCATGCTGGCGGCCAGTCCCTGGGTGAACTTCCACAACGCCTCCCAGAACTCGGCGCGCTGCCAGGCCGGTCTGGGAGGCGGAGGAGCGGGTGCCGCGCCACTGCCTGCGAGCGCTGATGCATTTCCGTGCGCCGCACCCCCGGGCGCATACAGCGTGGCCAGCACCTGGACCGCCTGCTTCACGAGCTCGGCCGCCTGCTGCTCGCAGAGCTGGGCCTCCGCATTCGAGCGGGCGACCAGCTGATCGCGATCGGGGCTCGGCGGCTGGTGCTGCAGCGCCGCGGTGCGCGCGCGGTGATCGAGCGCCTGCGCCTGCAGCATCCCCACCCGGTCCGCCAGGTGATCGGCCTGCTGCCGCTGCACGCGCTCCATGAACTGGAGCTGGTGCAGCTGGAACAGAAGCGGCAGCGACGCAGCCGATGCTTGAGCGGCGGCGGCAGGAGCGGGAGGAGGAGGGGGCTGGCTCTTCATGGGTCAGAGTCCTAGCACGACTAGACTTCCGGCCAGATCGTTTCCGGCTCCCACCAGTGCTTCTCGCCGACGGGCCACGCGACCGAGGCCAGCCCCGCGCCCCCCCAGACGCCCGTGCCCCAGGTCCCCACGCCCCAGAGCAGGCCGGTCCCGAGCTGCAGGACGATCGCCGCGCAGGTGCTGTGCCCGCTGCTGAACTGCACCACCAGGCGCTTGAGGAGGTCCACCTCCTGCACCGTGGCGTTGGTGCCCCAAGTCGGCCAGCCCGTCGTGCCCCAGGTTCCCACGCCCCAGAGCCGCAGCGTGAAGTTGTGCGGCTTGAGCACGACGACGTAGAAGGTGCTCCACTTCTGCTGCCACTGCTGGTAGTAGGGGCCGACGAGCGGCAGCGGGAAGGACCACTCGTGCTGCCGGAACACCTTGACGTTGGTGAGGCCGGTCCACCCAAAGGCGTCCTTGTGCCCGGCGGGCGTGCCGCCCTTCTCCCAGATGCCCTGCGGGAGGCCGTAGCGCTGCACCTCCGGAGCGCCCCAGGCGCCGGCCGGCGTGGGCAGCGGCGCCCCCCACTCCCCCCAGGCGCGCTTGAGCCGCAGCCGGTACTGATCCTCCGTCTCGCCCGTCAGGTTCGTGCTCGGGTAGATCCGCTCGAGCTGCCGCTCCGAGCCCAGGACTCCGAGGCCGTCAGCTGGCGCGTACTGCGGCCAGCCCACCTTGGCCGCGTCCCGCATGTTGTCCCACTCGGCGTCCCAGGCCTGGCCGAGCGCAGTCTGCCACGCGCGCCCCCACGGCCCGTCGAGCCACGGCGGCAAGAGCTTCTTTCGGAACTCGACGTAGGTCGTTTTATCGGGGAGGTTCGCCGGCATGGCTCAGACCGTTCGCTTGACCGAGATGAGCGCCAGCTGCGCGACGTTCCACACCAGGACTTCGTTGAAGGCAAATGGGATCGAGGGGTCCGTGGTCCCGTCGATCGTCAGCGTTCCCGCCAGCTCCTGAGCCGGCCCGAGCGCGACGCCGCTGCGGTTGAGAAGCAGCTGCGTGACGCGGCTGCGCGGCAGGTGCCCAGAAGGCCCAGAGAGCGGCGGTGGCACCGCCAAGCCCCCGATCGGGAAATCGACCTGGTACCGCAGCAGATCGTCCTGAATCTGCGCGAGGAATGCCGGGGTGTTGTACTCCGGCCAGACCGCGATACTGCCAGCGATGGGCAGGGTCTTGGCGACGCTGTTGTTGACCACGCACTTGGCGGTCTCCGGGATCCGCGAGCTCGTGCGCTCGCCGCTCGGCACGATCGGGTCGATGAAGGCCTGCACCGCAGTGACCACGCCGGCCGCCACCGGACCCGAGCCGTTGGCCAGGTACAGGTCGACGCGCCCCGGATCCCCGAGCTCCACGTTCCGCCGGGTCCGGACCTTGGTGACCTGCCCGGCCCCCGAGTACAGCGCCATATTCACGTAGGCGCCCGTCGTCGCGCCGCCCGAGAGCAGCTCCCATTTCGTGCGGCAGCGCGTGACGAACGGCCCCACACCCTCCTCGTCCACGCCCGCGACCAGCGCGCCGGGCCCGAGGTTGGTCACCGTCACGCCCGGGAAGGCGCCCGAGGCGAAGTAGGTCAGCGAGCCGTCCGGGACCAGGCCCGCCACACCCGGCATCGGCGCGCGCACCGTGATGTCGACGAAGCCGCCGTTAGGGATGTTGACGATCGCGGGGTTGATCGAGCGGTAGACGGGCAGGCCCTGGCCGCGGCTCACGCCCGCGCCGCCCGGCGGCACCGGGAACGGCCCGAGGCCGAGCGCATCGGTGAAGCGCACGACGTACTCAGCCGCGACCGCGGGGAAGCGCTGGTTGTTGTAGACCTGATCTCCGTGGAGCGTGAGCCAGGGCGTGGTGCCATCCGCCGCGACCACGGTCCCGGCGTAATCGAGCAGGCCGCCCGCGGCGAAGTTGTACCGGCTCTGCTGGACGTCCGTGAGGCTGGTGGCGTCGACCTCCAGGAGCGCCTCGGGCGGCTCTCCGGTGGCCCAAGCGGTCGGGCTGAACCCGGTCCCCGAAAGGAGCGTGAGCAGGTACTGGAAGTTCTGCAGCGGCGTGTTCACCGTCAGCAGCTGCTGGAGCGTCGCCATCGCTTAGGACTCCTGAAGGATTGCCCCGATCACGACCTGGATCCGGTCCGCCGTGAGCGTGAAGACCAGGCTGAAGGTCTGGTCGGTGTTGAGCGCGATCACGACCTCGATCGAGAGAACCTGATCCTTGCCGAGGTTCACAGTGACGGAGACGGCCGAGACCTCCTCTTCGTCCTCGCACTGCTTCTTGATCTCGCCCTGCGCGGCCGCGATCTCCGCGGGCGTGGGAGAGCCCTGCAGGAGATCGCGCACGTCGTAGCCCCAGCCGGCGCGGAACATCGAGCCCGTGGGGGTCATGAGCTTGCGCGCGATCCGCTCGATGATCACGCGCGGCCCGCTGATCTTGGCGAAGTTCGGATCGAGGTCCGCCGACCCGTCGGGGTTGGTGAACGTCGAGAAGCTGGTGCCGTAGTCCGTGCTCATGACGTCCCGATCGTATGCACGCTGCAGCTGAAGGTGGTACCCGGAACCGGCGGCACCGAGCAGCTGATGACCATGCCGAAGCCGAGCGAGGTGCAGGACAGGCCCAGGCCCCCCGCGCCCGCGCCGGGACTGATCACGGGGTGGACCGTCCCGGGGAAGAGCCCCCCGCCGAAGGCGACGAGCGCCAGCACGCCCACAGACGGCGGCGGCATGTTCCCGGTGGCGGCCTTCATCGTCAGCGTGAAGGCCATGTCCGTCCCAGACAGCCCGGTGATGGCCGGATCCGGGCCGCCGAGCGCCGGCCCCGGCAGCGGCAGCGCCGGTTCGGTGCCGTTCGACAGGAGGCGCTGCGTCGTCGTGTCGCCGTCCGCGATGAAACTCGGGACGCGCAGCAGCACTTCCTCGCGGACCTCGAGCGCCAGCTTGCGCAAGCTGTTCTCGGGAGCGCTGGCGAAGGCGATGACCGTCTTGAGCTGCTTGTTGCCCTCGCGCCACAGGAGCAGGCACCGCGCGCCCTTCTCAAGGCTCGACTGCGTGACGGGCGTGACCTGCAGCCCCGCGATCCCCGGGTAGATGTCGCAGTCGTTGACGTACCCGATGTCCTTGTTGTCGCAGAGGACATCGAGGTTCCCGCTGCTCGGCCGGATCGCCAGGACCGTCGCGCCGTAGATCCCAAAGGCGTCCAGCCGCGGCAGCGAGAGCACGCGCAGCACGATCCGCTCGACCAGTTGAGCGATGCGGTCCTCGTCGTTCATTCGACCGGCTCCGGCGCCGTCCAGACGTACAGGCGCAGCTTCGAGGGCTTGATCACCCAGTCGATCCGGTCGATGAGAAGGCCCGGCTCCAGGCGCTGCCCGGGCGCGATGCGCACGCCGTCGGCCTCGTCCTCCAGCGCGTAAAGACGCTGCCGGCGCTGCGGCCACTCCGCGATGAAGATCAGGTTCTGCTCGCAGTCGGTCACGACCGGCGGCGCGACCACTAGGCGGCCGTCCCGCTGCATCCGCCAGACCGCGCCATCGAGATCGCGCCGCAGGCCGACGAGCTGCTCCAGCTCGTAGATCGCGCGCTGCCGGAAGCGGCTCCAGCCCTGCAGCATCTGGTCCAGGCCCACCGAGTTCTCGAAGTCGAGAACCTCGCCCGCGTCGTCCATGAGCTCCTGCACGATCTGCAGAAAGCTCGTCACCCGGTAGTCCCGCGGCTCGACGCGCTCGGTCAGCTTGCCCTTGCCGCCCGTCACCCACGCGCGGTTCTGCTGGTAGGGGTCGCCGCTGCGCAGGACGAACCCGTGCCAGGTCGTATCGAGCAGCTGGAACTCCACCTCGCCGGTCGGCGGCTGCTCCTCGCCCGCGGTGGCAAGCAGGCACTCCAGCTCCCAGTTGCCGCGCCGGCACTCCGAGAGGCGGCCGGCCATGATCGGGACGCCGTCGAGGCTCGCATCGCTCATGGTGTCGTCGAGCGCGTCGCCGGCGTGTTCACGCGGCTCTGCAGCTGCTGCGCGGCCTGCGGGCCGGACTGGTTGGGGCTACCGGGCGGCGCGATGACCTCCCGGTTCACGACGGTCTTGGCGGTGAGCTGGTCGGCGCGGACCATCTTCTTGGTCGCGGACTTCTTGCCGGTGCCCGTGCCGACGTTGCGCGCGTCGAGCGCCTTGATGTCGGCGCTCCACATCTGCTTGCCCTCGTATTGCGGCGTGCTGCAGGACGTGACGATGATCGAGCTGATCCCGAAGATGTCCGTGAGCGCGGGTGTGTAGCAGACGACGGCGTATCGCTTCGCGATCTCCTTGGCCAGGATGCGGGGCACCAGGTCGGCGTAGGTCTGCAGCCAGTTCTGGCCGTTGGTGTCGATCCACAGCTGGACGCTGATATCGATCGGCGCGCTCTTGTAGCCCTTGCCCGTCGTCGTCTCGTAGTCCGAGCCGCCGCCGCCTTTCTTGTCGTGCTTCAGCTCCTTGGCATACCGCGGCTGCCCCTTGAGCAGCAGCGTCACGTCCAGGATCGTGATGCAGTCCCAGGGGCCAAAGCCCCGCAGCGTCAGCGGCGCGAGCGCCGTTCCGATCGGGCTAGGAAGAGGCATCGGCCAACCCCTGGCTGACGCCGATGCGCTCCAGCGCCCGCAGCGTCCCTTCGAACGAGGCCGTCTCCACCGCCCGCTCGATGGAGTCTTCGTCTCCGCCGCCGCCCTGGACCTGGACGTTCACCACGATCTGCGCGGTCGGTCCGCCGCGGCCGCGGGAGGGAGAGCCCAGGCCTTCGAACCGCTCGCCGCCGCGCACCCACGCGAGCAGCGGCTGCCCCATCGGGCCGGGCACCGTGCCGCCCGAGTCGAAGGTCGGGAGCGACTGCGTCGAGGGGTCCACGCTCATCGTGCCGCGCGGCTTGCCGCTGTAGGCCTGCAGCGCGGAGCTCTCGGTCGGCGAGCCGAAGACCTTCTGGTAGGCCCAATCCGCCGCCATCGCCGGCCCAAAGAGCGCCGTCCGGATCACGGAGCTGGTCTTGGGCAGCTCCTGCTGGAAGGACTTGCCCAGGCCCGTGCCCGCGCCCCAGGCGCCCTTGAAGGTGCCGGCGATGATCCCGGGCAGCGCCTTGACCACCTCGGCGACGATGATCGGCAGGGCCGCGGCGAGCGCCTTGCCCAGCGCGCTGCCGATCATCTCGCCCGCGCCCTCCAGGAGCTTGTCCATCGAGCCCATGCCCTCGGGTCCGGTGAGCTTGCCGATCGCCTCCCAGGCCTTGTCCAGGGTCTTGGCGATGACGATGCTGGCGTCCTCGATCAGCTTGATCAGCCCCTCGATGCCGCTCTCCCGGATGCCCTTGAGCCCCCCGAAGAGCGCATCGATGACCCGCTGGATCGCCTTGAGGAGCCGCTCGCCGTAGGCCGAGCCGGGCTTGATCTGCTCGGTGATCCACAGGACGCTCGCCTTGAGCTCCTTGAGGCCCGCCCAGTCGCTGAGGTTCACCGACTGCAGCAGGTCCGTCAGCGCGCTCTTCATCGTCGAGACGGTGCCGGTCAGGGTCTGGCTCTGCTTCTTGGCGAAGCCGCCGAAGTCCTCGCTGCCCGACATCGCCATCATCGCGGCGTACTGACCGGCGCTGCTGTGGAACTCTCCCTTGCCGAGCTTCTTGAGCACCTGCTCGCGGACCTGGTCTTCGTCCCCCTTGAAGCCAGCCATCTTGCCCAGGTGCGCGTAGACCTTGGTGAGGTCCAGGTGCGCGCCCTGCGCCATCTCCGAGAGCGCGTCCTTGGTCGTGGTGCCCGTGCTCTGCATCTTCACCATGCCGTGCACGAAGGACTCATAGGCCTCCTTGCCAAACTTGGCGAAGGCGTCCGCGCTGCTCGCGAACATCTTCTCGACGTGGAGCGGATCGACGCCGCCGCCGAGGTAGCTCTGGTAGCCCTTGACCACGTCCTCGGTCTCCATCGGCGTGTCGATGCCGAACTTCTGCGCGCGCTGGAACAGCTTCAGCCCCTCGCCGCCAGCCCGATCTCCGTGGAAGGGGCGCAGCATCTCGGTGAACGAGGTGAGGGTGTTCTCGCGGAACATCGCGGAGTTGAGGAACGCGCCGACGCCGGCCTTGCCCACCTCGAAGACGTCCTTGAGCGTGTCGTAGAGGCCCGAGGCGACGGTCTTAAACACATTGAGCGCGTGCGACAGCGTCCAGATGTTGCGCCGGAAGGACGCCATCCAGCCGCCGGTGCCCAGGCCGATGGCTTCCTTGCGGCTGCCTTCCAGCTCCATCCGGAGCTTGCGCACCAGGAGCGAGCTATCGAGCGCGGAGACCCCCATGCCGCGCAGCGTGTTCTTGAAGACCTCCATGTTCTCGCCGGCGGCGCCCTTGAAGATCTGCGAGGCCTGCTTGTAGCCGATGGTCTTGGTGCCCGGGCCGGCCGCAGCGATCCGGGCTTGCTCCTTCGCCACCTTGGTCGCCTCGCGCGCGGTGTCGCGGTCCTTCTTCGCGGTCAGGCGCGCGAGCTGCTTCTCTTCCTTGGCCGCCGCGCGCAGCCGCGCCGCCTCCGCTTTGGCGATGTTTTTCCACTGCTGCGCGGCGAGCTTCTCTTCGTCCCGCTGCGCCGCGGCTGCCGCCTTGACACGGGCGGCCTCGGTCTTGGCGATGTTCTTCCACTGCAGCGCCGCGAGCTTCTCCTGCTCCTTCTGCGCGGCCCGGCCGAGCGCTTCGAAGTCGCTCTTGCCGAAGAACGTGCCGCCGCGGCGGCTCCCTCCCCCCGAGGAACCGCCGCGGCCGATGCTCTCAAAGAAGCGGACGGTCCGCTGCATCTGCGCGGCCGTCTGCGCCGCGCGCCGCATCGCTCCTTCGAACGTGCGCGCCTTGGCCGTCAGCCGCTCGAACAGCTTCTCGAGATCCTTGAGGTTGCCGACCAGACCGCGCACCGCCTGAGCCATCTGCTTGGCGGGCGCGCTGAGCTTGTCGACGAACTCCAAGATCCACTCGAGAGGGTCCATTCCGCGTCCGCCTCACTTCGGGTCCTGCAGCGATTGCAGGAAGTCATCCAGTCGACAGAGCCCGACGAGCGCCTTGCCCAGCATCAGGAGCGCAGCCTGCTGCGCCTCGGGCTCGTCTTCGTTCTGGGTCACGAAATAGCGAAGGATCTGGGCGGCGACATGGACGCCGGTCCCCGGCGCCAGAGCGGCGACCGCCAGGTCTATCGCTTTTTTTCGAGCGCCTCCTTCGCCCCCGTCGACTTCTGATGCAGCACGCCGCCGAGCGTGTGCTGCATGCCGGCGTAGTCATTGAACAGCGCCGTGCGCCGGGGCGCGTCCGGCCAGAGGACACAGTCGTTGAAGAGCGTCTTGTGCGCGCCGGCCTTGACGGCCGGCTCGTCCGAGAAGAGCGCCTGCATCACGCGCTCGATCGCCGCCGGCGTCGGCCGCTTGCAGATGAAGGCGACCAGCAGCCCTTCCGACGGGATGATGTACGCCTTCTTCGTGTCGACGATGCCGTGGCTGTTGCAGATCTGGCGGAACTGAATCCGCGCGTCCCGGATGAGCGTGTCGAGCTCGGTCTTGGTCAGCAGAATCTCCTCGAGATCCTGCTCCGGAGACCAGCCCTTGAGCATGGCAGCCAGACACAGCTCGCTGCGCTTGAGCGTCCGGTCCTGCTGGAACCACTCGGACAGCGCGATCTTCGGCTCGGGCTCGGCCGGCTCCGAGACTTCGCCTGAAGGGGTCGAGGTCTCGGAGCGGCCAGTCTCGGGCAGCGGGAACACGGGCTCGCTGGCGGGGGTGTGCGGGTTGAACGGGGGCGGGTTCTTCGTGGCGTTCGGGTCCATCGGGGCCTCCTCTGGACCCGGGCTATATCACATCCGCGCTCAGACGCTCTGCTCGGTCAGCGGCGCGCCCGCCGAGCCGGAGCCGAGGTTGATGCCGCGGATCGGGTTCCGCCCGTTGCGCGTCACGCCGAAGATGTCCAGCGTGATGGTGTTCTTCAGCGGCTCGGTGCCCTGGCTGTGGGCGTCGCTGATCTTGTTGATGATCGGCCCGATCAGCACCACCTGCTGCAGCGGCATGTTCGGCTCGGCGAAGTCGAGCGAGACATCGAAGCCCTCGACGTCGTAGTGCCCTTCGCGATTCGGGTCGACGAGGTTCAAGAACTCCTCGAGCTTCGTCGTCCAGATGTCGAAGGAGGCCGTGGCGTCGTAATCGCCCGCGGTCCGCCCGAGCTTCATGCGGCTCGCGCCGCGCGCGTAGCCACGCTCCACCCCGTCCTCGAAGTTGAAGCTGACGAAGTCGTACCAGGTCTCGCCCGCGACCCGGAGCCGGATCGAGGAGAACTGGTAGTACTTCCCGTTGATGCGGGGATAGGGCAGGTCTTGCACAATGACCGGCATGGTCTCTCCTTACGTGCCCTGCTCTCAGAGCTGGGTCGTGTACTGGAACTTGCTCTCGATCCCGTCGACCAGCCCGCGCGGGACCAGGTAGATGGAGCCGTAGAGGATCCCCGTGGACAGGAAGTCGGTGGTGTCGTCGACCCGGACATCGAGCCCGGAGACGTGCTTGCGCGAGCCCCCAAGGAGCTTGACGCGCTCGGCCGCCGCGATCTTGCCGGCGATCTTGTTGGCCTCGGACGTGTCGAGCCGGCCCGTCTCCGGATCGGCCAGCGGGCTGTCCTGCAGGTAGTCCAGGAAGGCGTCGTAGCCCACGACCAGCGCGACGTCCATGACTCGGCGGCGCGTGATCTCCTTGTAGTCCGAGGTCTCGGGCGCCTTGAGGATGCCCTTGGTGATGTAGTACCCCGTCCTCGTCGGGTACTCACGGGCCGTCACGAAGTTGGCGCCCGTCAGCGGCGTCATGCTGGTGTCACCCTGATACAGCTTGGTGACGCCAGCGAGCGCGCCGCGGGTGCCGTAGATCGTCTGGCAGGCGACGTGCGCCGGGCTCTCGCTGATCGGGCAGGCCATGAGCCGCGCGACGTAGACCGCACCGAAGTTGCAGCGATCGAAGGTCCCGTACGCCGGGTTCTCGACGTTCATGTCGTCCGCGATGACACCGACCCGCAGAGACGTCGTCGAGAACGAGGTGATCAGGCCCGAGGCCCACGTGTTCTCGGCGGTGCTGCCCATGCGGTCCGCTTCGAGGTAGACCCACTTCGGCTGGATCTTCTGGGTCTCGTCGCTCATAGCCTGGCTGTCGGCCGCGACGAAGATCGTCCCGTCCGCCGGACCCACGCAGTGGTAGCCGCTGAACTGGTTGGCGATCGAGCGCTGCGCGGTCATCGCCTGCATGCCGGTGATCAGGGCGTTCACGTCCCAGGTCGGCGCCGTCGTCGTGAAGACGAACTTGGTCCCCTTGTTGAAATAGTTGGGACCGGCGCCGTCCGCGAACGTCATGCGGAAGCCGAGGTACGGGTTGTTGCTGCCGGCCGTGTAGGTCTGCAGGTGCACCAGGCCCCCGACCGGAACGGTCTGCGTCGGCGAGTAGGTGCGCCCGTTGTCCAGGCTGTAGCGGTACTGCATCGTCGTGGAGGCGACGCTGCCCGCGACCATGATCTCGACGATCGCCTCGAACTGATCGATCGGCGACTGCGACACGGTGGTCACCGTGGTGACGCCCGCCGGATCGGCCGGGGTCGTGAGCGCGATGATCCGCTGGTACTCGTTCACGCTCTGGTTGGTCGAGGGCGCGGCGAGCAGCGCGATGTTCTCCTGCACCACGTTGCCGTTGATGTCGATGCCCTGGAGCGTGTACGTCGTCGCCACGCCCGGCGCGGCGAGCGCCAGCGTCACCTTCCCCGGGATGGGCAGGTCGGTCCAGCCCGTGGTGATGTTGAGCGCGGCGCCGGCCGCGATCGCGCTGTGCAGCGAGTAGGTGCTGAAGCCGATCGTGAGGGTGCCGGTGTCGACGCCGTTGGGCTGCTTGGTGACGGCCGACAGCGTCCCGAAGGTCGACGTGGCGGTGCGCACCATCCAGAAGCCGCCGGTCTGCTTCAGGTGATACGCCCCCGCGCGCACCCCGGGTCCGCCCCGGAAGATGGACACGAGGTCGTTGGTGTTGCCGATGTAGACGGGCGTGTTGCGCGGGCCGCCGCTGGTGACGGCGACCTTGGCATGCAGAAGATCCGGCGTCGTCGCCGGGATGCCCAGGCCCCCGTCAATGATCTGCGCTCGCTGGTAGGGAACGATGCTCATCGACCTTCTCCTTCAGCGCCGGGGCTCGCAGGCTCCGCGGGCTGCTCCTCGTCCTTCTTCGCGGCGGCCGCCGCCTCGTCCTCGCGCTTCTTCCGCTCCGCGGCCGCGCGTTCGTCCAGCGCCTTCTTGGTGTCCTCTTCCTGCTGCTTGCGGAGCGCGGCCTGCTCCTTCTCGACCACGTCGATCGGCCGCACGAACGTGACCTCGGTGCCCGGCCGGTGATGCTGCGCCAGCTCCAGCGCGAGCTCGAACTCCTCTTCGGTGAGCTCGAGTCCGGGGTGGCCGAAGGGCAGCTTGTTCCAGCCCTGCTGGAAGATCGCCGCCTTGAGGATCCAGGCGGGGCGCTTGGCGGTCTCGTAGTTCTGCTGGTGCACAGCAAGCTGGCTACGGGTCACGGACGTCTCCTTGCAACCGCACGGCGGTCGTCTTCTTGGGCTTGAGCGGCGGCAGCCACATCGGGATGCCGAGCTGCAGCGGCAGGATCGCAACGACGCCGTGATCGGCGTCGACCTTGGGAAGCACATCGAACTCGGAGGCCGGCGGCCCCTGGTTCGAGCTCAGGCCGTAGTAGTAGGCCGCGGCCAGCAGCATGTTCACGAGCGCCTGCAGATCGTCGTCATCGAAGGCCCAGATGTGGGCCGGGACGGTCCACACCGCGTTGGCGATCTGGCGGTAGCCGGTCTTGTCGTCGCCGGTCTTGATCGGGGGCTGCAGGCGCACCTTGATGCCGCTGGTGCGCGCAAAGACGATCCGGTGCGGCGCGCCCTGGGTCGCCAGGTACTGCTCGCCGATGAACCAGTTCGGCGCCACCGCAGGGCCCTGCAGATCGGCCTCGGGGTGCCCAGGGATTCCGCCCCGGATCCAGGTGCGCTGGATGCGTCGCCCAGCCTGCTCGTACTCGGGCGCATAGAAGTCCGCGAGGACCTCCATGATGTCGCTCAGGATCTTGACGAACCCGAGCTCTACGCCCTGCTGTGAACGCCACTCGCCGGTGTCGCGCGGCTGGCCCGGCGGGTCCGGGGTCCCTGCGTACCGATCACTCATGGCATCCTCGCGCGCCAGGTGCGGTCCGCGCGCCGGGCGCCGCTGCGAAGGCGATCGGACCAGCGCGGGGGCAGGCGCTGCGTGTCAGGGACCTGGCGCCTGGGGACCTGCATCATCCGGCTGCGCCAGTGCACGTAGCCCGCCTGCAGGATCCCCATGTAGTAGACGCCCGAGCGCTCCGCGCGCGCCAGGTTCATGACCATCACGACCCAGCGCGTACCGCGGCGAGACCGGATCACCTGGTAGCTGCGGCGGCCGCGACCCGTACGCTCGAGCGGCGGATTGCCGGCCTTGGGCTTGGGCCAGCTGACACCGTAGGGATCCTGTCGACGGTTGAAGCCCTCCTGGATGGCCGGCATGATCTCGCGCTCGGTCTCGCGCGCGACGAGCTCGGGCAGGCGCTGAGGCGCCTCGCGGATGAAGGCGGCGATCTTGGCGAGCCGCTGCGTGCTGCTGGTGGTCATGCGGAACATCACCACCCCCTCTCGCAGTCGCTCTCGACCCGCGGCGTCATCGTGATGGGAGTGCCCTCGGTGATGTCCGGATCCACCTCGTAGTCCCGGACCATGGCCAGCCACTTCAGGGCCTCGCGGTAGCGGTCTTTGTACTCGCTGTTCGCGCCGCCGCCTTCGGGGTTGAAGCCGCGCACGCCCGACAGCGACCGGTAGCCCACGATCACCGCGAGCTGCTCCACCAGGTCCAGGCCCCAGCCGGCGAGCGGCAGGGCGTAGCGCTTGCGGAGGTAGCCGTTCGCGTAGCTGGAGGCGGCGATGCAGCCGCGCGTCAGCACGCCCTCGCCGAGGTCGTAGACCGTGCGGCTCTGCAGGCCGAAGGTGATGACGTCCTGGTAGACCAGGTACGTGCCGGCGGCGATGTCGCCGAGCGCGTAGCGGAGGGACCCGTTGCTCAGCAGGAGCACGCCAGCGCCGCTGCCGCCGCTCGGCTGCGCGATGACGGCGGTCACAGAATCACCTGCGTGGTGACGCAGTCCCACCGCAAGAGCGCATCGCCCAGCACCAGCCAGTAGTAGGGGCTCATCCCGCCGTACGCATCGAGCTGACCAAGCAGCGAGCCGCTCGTGACGCCCGCGATCGCGTTCCAGCGCCACTGCCCCGGATCGCCCTTCTTGCCGGTGGTGCTGCCAAGCAGCGCGCGCCGCGCGTAGGTGCCGCGGCCGACATCGAGGTCGGCGGTCAGAGACGACTGCGCCAGCCCCGCGGGGATGGCCACCTGCAGCGCGGCTCCGGAGTCGTACATGGCGAGCAGCGCGCAGGGCAGCCGCGTCCACAGCGCACCCGGCTGGTTGTAGTTGAGCCAGCCGAGCGGGCCGGTGCTCTCGCTCGCGAGCGTCGCCGCGCGCAGCGTGCTCGCGCCCTGCGCCTGGTAGATCACCACCGGGTCCTGCTCGTAGGAGTTGCCCGCGACGTCGAGCGGGTAGGAGCCCGGGAGCAGCGGATCCATCATCAGGCAGGCGTTCGGCGTCGCGTTGCCGAGCGGGTACGTCGCGAGGTAGAAGCCGTAGCTGTCCTCGTAGACGTTGACCTGCATGCGGTAGGTGCCGTCCGCCGGCAAGAGCGTCCCGAAGGTCGGCGCCGCATCCGTCCCGCCGCCGAGCAGGATCTGCTCATCGGTCGCCGAAGGCGTCACCGTGGGGCTCGGTGTACCGCCCGAGAAGCCCGCGCGCGGCGAGTACTTAAATCGCCAGCTCGCGTTGCTCGCGCCGCGCTGAAAGCACAGCTGCCGGTAGTACTGGAGGCCGCCCGCGGGCGCGGGGCTGGTTACGTAGCCTGGGCCCTGCAGCACGAACCAGGCGTATGGGTTCGCGAGCTGCGCGGCCGCGGTGAAGACCGAGCCGCAGACCGAGTACACCCCACCCGTCCCGCCGCCCGTGGGACCGAACTTCCAGCGGGCGGTGTCGGTCGCAGGCAGCGGCGTCGTGGCGGTCTGGGCGAAGATCCAGATCGCCTCCGCGCCGGTCGCCGGGGACTGGTTGAGGGCGTAGGGCATCGGTCTCTCACGGCGCCGGCGTCATGTTGTAGGGCGCGTTGCGGGTGCAGTAGAGCGCCGAGGTCACCGCGCCGCCGCTCACGCCCCACCAGACGGCCAGGTCGGGCTTGTCGCGCGTGATGCGGATGCCGAACGCCAGGCCGCAGTTCTCGATGAGCAGCGCCTTCTGCGTACCGTCCGGGGTCATCGCGGCGATGTTCGGCGTCGCGTCCGCAACCGCCAGGAGCTTGAAGGACAGGTACTCCGTGGGGTTGTTCGGGCCTTCCTTCAGCCAGAACCACCAATACTCATCTCTCTCCCCGACGATCGTGGCGTCCGGGAGCGCGTGCCGCCGGCCCAGCTCCAGCCGCGTGACAGCCGCGTTCCCGACGGTAAAGACGGAGCTGACCGACTGATCGGACGGGAAGGCAAAAGCCGCCTCCGTCTGGTCGAAGCTCGGGAACGCGTTGGAAGTCATGGGGGGCTCCTGGTCCTATCGACGCGGCGATCAGGGCGCGGTGAACGGGCCGATGTAGCGCACCATGGCCAGGTCGTTGTCCCCCGTCGAGGGATCGATGGCCTGGTAGTAGCAGCGATTCCCGGTGCTGGCCTTGACGAGCTTGCCGCCGCTCAGCTTGAGATAGTCGTCCGCGGCGAACACGCCGCCGCAGCGCGCGCGCACCCCGTCGCGGCCCGCCCAGCACCCGAAGCCCGTCGAGTCCACGTCGGTGATCCCTTGCTCGATCACCATGTGCGGCACCTGCGCATCGCCGCAGAGCACCGCGGTGCCGATGTCGGTCGGCGAGGTCGGCCAGACCGTGACGCGCACGAAGAAGCCCGGCGCAATCGAGGAGACGCCGCTGCACTTGAGCTTGCGGCGCTGCGAGGTGTCGGTCGGCGAAGCGTAGAAGGCGATGGTCACGAGATCCTCCTGTTAAGAAACCGGATCGATCAGGCCCCAGACGGACATACCGCCTGGAGAGAACCCGAAATCAGGATTGAGCACGCAGCAGATCTGATCGAGATACTGAAGCTCCAGCTCGTCCGTCGGATTGGCGAGGAGCCGGAGCTCGCCGGCAACGATGGGGACGATGTAGGCGCTCGGCTCCCAGATCCCCGTCGCAAAGGGCTTGACCCAGATTGTGAAGGAGCCAGTGGAGCTCGAGTCGTTCCCCATCACCCCCACGACGCCGTGGAGCTTCTGCGCAGAGAACAGCATCGGAGGCCCGGAGGCCTCGTCGTAGCTGCTGCTGCTCTCGGCACCGGTCCCGATGCCGATGCCCTGGCTCGGGTACCAGCTTCCGCTCGAAGGGAAGGGACCGGTGAGCCGCGCTAGCAGCACCATGCGCGAGGACGGCTGCGGCACCCAGGCGAAGCCGTTCCAGACGAGCGTCGTGTTGATGTCCGGAGAGCTGGCGTCGACCGGGTTTCCGTTGAGCCCGTTCGCGGAGTCCGCCTCATCGGCCGTGTCCGCATGCGCCACTGAAGTAGGCTTGGGACTCGGCAGCGGTACCTTGATCGGGCTCTGCATGGCTTGTGCCTCGCTGGGTGCTGGAGCGAAGTCCTACGCGCTGTTGCCGAGGAGCGCGAAGACCTGCCCGGCCGGGACCGTGGTCGGCACGAAGGCCGCGATGGTCGCGTAGACCGCCGTCGCGGCCTCGGAGACGCCTGCGACCGTGAGCATGTAGGCCACCGGCGAGACGTTCTCCGGGTAGAAGTCCAGGCCGATGAGGTCCCCGGTGCCCACGCTGACCGCCGCCGCGTTGCCGCCGACCGTGGCCTTGGTGATCGAGGCGACGGTGGCAAAGATCTTGGTGCCGTAGACCGTGCTTCCGGCCACCGGCGTGATCTGCTCAGTCTGCGCCTGACCGAACTGGTTGGTCCCGACGATCGTCAGGATGCCACCGTCGTAGCCCACCGCCGCGACCGCCGAGAGGTTGCGCGGGATCGCGGGGTTGGTGATCGGGCCCGGGAACGCGTTGGTCGCGTTGTTGCCGGCGTAGGCCGCGTGCACCGCGGTGGCGCTCTTGGCCGCGACGGTCTTGCTCCACAGGCGCGTACGCCCGTAGACGGTGGCTCCCGTCGCATCCGAGAGATCCAGCACCAGGTTGGCGGTGTCGCCGTTCGGGGCGCTCGTCGTGAGCAACCCGACGTAGTGCGTGGGGCTCGGGTTGTCGAAGGTGATGCTCTCGCTGCCGCCGGGCACGGCAGACGGAGTGAGCGCCAGGTGAGCCCCCGGACCGCTCGGAGAGAGCAGGTAGTCCCACTTCTGGAGAGCGACGGACCAGGCGAGCAGCGCGATAGTGGCGCTGCCGCTGAGGCTCGCAGCCTGGAACGTGCCGCGGGTCGCAGACAGCAGCACAGAAGGCACGCTGCCGCCAAGAGCCGTCGGCGCCGCCGTGGGGAACGAGGTGACAACATTCAGGGTGGTCATCGAGCACTCCTTAAAGGGTCAGGCCGGCGCCTGAGCGCCGGCCGCTTCGGTCTCTGTTCGCGGCCCTACCGGCTAGGGCCCGATGCCCGGCTCGACGCGGCCGATGATCCAGGGCGCCGTGATGAGCGCGGCGCCGTGCGCGCGCCCCACGTACGCGTAGGAGTTGAGCTCGTTGACGCGCATGTCCGCGTCGTTGACCACCGGGATGACGATGGGCCGACGGATCCAGTAGATCGTGATCGGCTTCATGTACCGGTCGTCCCACAGGTACCAGACGTCGGGCTCCCCCGGGATGCCCTCGATCGTCTGGTCGAGCTCCGACATGACCACAGGGGTCAGCATCCCCTTGAGGTTGTTGCCCGTCGCGCCGAAGGCTCCGGTCGGCGCGAGCAGCGACGCGATGGCCTCGATCATCATGTCGTCGCTGCAGATCTTGCGCGCCAGGAGCTCCCACTTGGGCGAGACGCCGAGCTTGTTCGGACGCACCTGCATGTGCCGGCCGTTCGGCAGCTTCACGCCGTTGGCGAGCTGCGACCACACCGACACCACGTTGGCCTGCGTGAGCGGCAGCCCCTTGAACAGGTTCCGCCACGTCCCCGAGACGTAGCCGCGCGGATCGATCGGGTGATCCTCGGCGAAGGCAGCCTTCCCGTCGTACCAGGTGAAGGGGGTCGCGGAGCTGGACCCCTGCGTGCGCAGCGCGAGCGCGGTGAGATCGTCGGGCAGCTTGGCGCTCTGGACGCCGAGGCCGGCGGCCGCATCGCCGTAGTCCATGATGACGTTCTCGATGATCTCGTCGCGGTCCATCATGACCGCGCTCATCCAGGGCTCGGACGTCGTCTGAATCGCGTCCACGATCCAGGGGTGCGCCACGAACTCGCCGAGGAAGCGCGAGTAACGCCGCGCCGGCTCGCGCCAGGGGACCACGATGGTCTTGCCGCGGCCGTAGTTCTGCTGGTCGGCGACCTGATTGGACCAGACGTCGGTCTGGGCCTTGTCGAAGCCGGCCTTGAAGCGCGTATCGAGGACGGTGATGACGGCGTTGCTGTTCGCCTGCACCGGCACGTTCAAATTGGGGACGCCCATGTTCCTTGGCTCCTATGCGTGGTGGGGGTCGGTGCTACTACGGCGTCTTGAACTTGCAGTCCACCGTGCCGTCCGGATTGATGCGGTAGAGCATCAGCCCCCCGCACCGGGTGTTCGTGTTCGAGGTCCGGCGGATCGTCTCGTCGTCCTCGATGTAGACCTCGTTCCCGATGTCGGCCTGCGTCACGGGATCCCCGGCCAGGTTCTTCAGGCCCTGCACGATCCGGCCGCGGTCGATGCGCAGCTTCGCCGCGCCGTTGGCCAGGCCCGCGGCGCTGAAGCGCACGTGCGCGCAGCCCTGCAGCCGGTAGGCGGCGTTGTTCACGCCCGGGCCGGGGATGGTGTTGGTGTAGCCGGAGGCGTTGGCTCCCACCAGACCGCCGGCGTAGCCGCTCGCATTGGCGGCCAGCGAGCCGGACTCCGAGGGGATCGGGTTGATAACGGGGTTGGTCCTGTCGTTGGTGAGAGCCATTTTGCTCGCTCCTGTAAGGGGCCTTGAAACGGGTTCTGCGTCGTTGGCTAGGCCGTCGCAGCGGCCGGGCCGAACAGGCCCGCCTTGTTCTTCTTGAGCTGCGCCATCGCCTGGTCGCGCGTGCAGGTGCCCCCGCTCTGCTGGACGGCGGCGATGACGAAGTCGATCTCGTCCTCGGTGATGACCTGCGTGGGCTCACCCGGGGACGGCAGCGCGGGCGGCTGCGCAGCGGGCGCCGCCGAAGGAGCCGGCGCCCCCACGCCGGACCCGCCGCTGAGCGCCGAGAGCGAGGCCTGCGCCGCCGCCCCCTGCTTCAGCCGCTCCTCGGCGCGCTTCGCGAAGTCCTCAAGCTCGCCCATCGTCCAGGGACGCGCCGGGGTCGGCTTGCCGCCGGCCATGAGCGTCACCATGCGCGGCTTGCCAGTGACCGGGTCCAGGCCCTCAGCCTCCTGCGCGGTCGCGGCGGACATCAGCCCGCGCTTCTGCAGGTCCGCGATCTTGGCGGTCCGCGCCGCCCCGACGTTGGAGCCGGCCAGCTTCAGCGCGCGCTCCACCTGCGCGTCGCGGTCCTTGACCTGCTCCTGCAGGTCGACGATCGCCGGACGCATCTTGTCCGGGGAGTCCACCCCGAGCTGCACCATCGCGGAGCTCAGCGCCTGCACGCCGCGCAGCGGCTTGAACTTGGCCACCGCCAGGTAGGCCGTCTTGTGCTCGACGGACAGGAGGGAGAGCTCGTCCTGATCGACCGCGGCCATGACCTCGGTGTCGCTCAGGCCCGGCATCGCCAGCTTGGCCGCGTAGCTCGCGAGCTCGCCCAGGCACTTGACCGAGGTGGCCATCTGCGCCGTGAACATCTCGCGGTCCTCGCCAGAGGCCTTCTTCGCCAGGGTCGCCGAGAGGAAGAGGCTGTCGGCGCACTGCCCCATGCGGATCATCACGAGGTCTTCGGGGGAGAGGCTGTCGTACCACATGCTTGCGTTGCTCCGAGTGGTGGCGGCCGGCGCGGGCGCCGTCGCGGGTGGGGGTGCGCTTCGAGCCGCGGCGCTCTCGCCTTCGTCCTGCTGCCAGGGGGCTTGCTTGCCGAACTCGCGGTAGTGCTTCTCGAGGTGAGCCTTGACCGTGGCCAGGTCGTCCTCAGGAATCTCGACGGTTCCGTTCTGGATGGCCGTGCCTGCGGCCTTGACGCCGCCCCATACGGTGACCAGCTCGCCGTCCTTCACGTCGTGGTGGGGGAGCTTGTAGTCCCCGAGCTGCTCGCCCTCGCCGGCGACGTAGGCGAAGCCTTTGGCGTACTGCGCCAGGTCCACCTCGCCGTCCTCGCCCGTGGCCCAGGTCTTGAGGCGCGCTTCGGCGGCGGCCGCGTCCCAGTCCTCGCTGTCATCGAGGGCGTATTCAGCGTAGGGCACCGGGCCTTTGGTGGTCGCGGTGCGGGCCGGTGCCGGCGCGGGCTCTGGCGCAGGAGCGGGGGGCGCGGCGGCCGGGATGCCGGAGTCGATCGCCTGGTTGAGCGCCTTGAACACCGCGGCCGCCACGTCCTGCTGCAGCTGCGCCATGTCCTCGGGCTTCATGTTCTTCGGATCGAGGTTGAGCGTGATCGGGACCTGCACGAGCGTGCGCGGCGGGGGCTCGGCGGGAGGCGTCGGCGCCGCGGGCGCGGTCGGAGGCGGCTCCAGCACGATCTGCTCGGGCGGCAGGAGCAGCTTGCCCTGTGCACCGAGGCTCGCGAGCAGCGCCTGCTTGTGCGTGGCCGGGACGTTGGTGACGGCGACGTTGTAGAGGCGGAGGAAGCGCCCACTCTTCGGGTCGAAGTCGAAGGCCGGCGAGGTGCTGCGCTTCTCCTTCTTCTTGATGAGGTCCGTGCAGCGCTCGGTGAAGGACACCTTGACGAGCCACAGATCCTTGCCGTCGCGCCCGAGATCAAAGGACCCGGCCGAGAGCTTCTCGTAGCCCGGCAGCTCCGGGTTCCACTCGTCGTGGTCGTAGTCAAAGGACCCGGGCGGATCGCCTGTCGGGGACAGCACCCCGGCCATCCGCTCCTGCCAGTCCTTCCAGACGGAGTCCCGGGCCTTGTCATCGAGCAGGAACTGGCCCTTGGTCGTCTTGGTGATGCCGTTACGCCAGAGCAGGACTTCGGTCGGGATCTCGACCTCGCCGCTCTCGCTGAGACGCATCGGACGATACAGGTAGCCGCGGCCCTCCGCAGGGTTCGGCGAGAGGTCGCATAGCGCGAACTCAAGACCGCCAGACTGAAGGAGGGCCGTATCCATGGCTCATCCAGTGGACCGTTAAGGGACCCCCCGATCAAGGAAGTGGCACCGGTTCCACCCACGTCACCAGGTACACCGGGTGTAGCAATGTGACTTGTGTACCGAGGCACGCCTTGGCTAGGCTGCCGAGCTGTGGACAAGAAGCTATCCCGCACTCCCCCCGTTCGTCTCACCCCAGAAGAAAGCGCCGCCATCGAGAAGGCGCTGGAGAACTATCGCCGTCGGACGGGTCGCAACAAGACCCAGACGGCGATCGTTCGCGAGGCGATCGAGCGCTTCTGCAAGACCGAAGGCGTGGAGTACCCGACGCGGGGTAAGACCAGCGGCAAGACCGCCCCAAGGAGCCGACGATGAGCAGCCAGCAGCAGCAAAAGACCGAGAAGTCCGGACCCACCCCCGATAGCAGCGCCCAGGCCTCGGGCGCGGCCGCGCCCAAGCCGGAAGCCCCCAAGCCGGAGGCGCAGGAAGCCCCGGCTCCCACCGAGGAGCAGACCCGCAAGACGCAGTTCGATAACGTCGCGGCCCGGCTCCGCAAGATCGTGCTCGGCAAGATGAAGGGGCCGCAGACCTCGCAGCAGTTCGGCGAGCTCGCCGACATCCGCGAGGCGCTCAACGGTCTCATCGTGGAGACCATCAACCTGGCGGCCGGCGGGACGCTGCACCAGTTCCTGCTCATCCAGGGGAACGACCTCACCAAGGACGAGATCGCGCGGCTGCTGAAGTGGCGCACCGAGTACATCGCCTTCAAAAAGAAGTAGGAGGGCCGCGTGGAACAGATTCTTTTTGGGACGCGCGCGCGGGCTCGAGCCTTTGGCGCCTTGTGCAATCCCCGACAGGCCCTGACGACTTCGGAGACGGGAGTGGGCTTCGCCGTGAACGTTGGGCCCCAGCGGTCCTACCTGACGCACGAAGCGGTGGAGGAGATGCGCCGGACGGCACAGGAGTCTGTTGAGATGCCGGCGGCCGTCGTGTTCAGCGAGCTCGCGGCCAGCGTCGAGGACAGCGTGTACCGGCCGCTGCAGAAGATGCTGCTGCAGCTCGCGGAGCTTGCGCGCCTGGCCGCGCTGCCGCCACAGGTGACCAGCCAGCACATCGGCCTGTTCTACGGAGAGCTCGCGCACTACCCGGATCCGCCGCTGCCGCCGGGGATCGCCTCGCTCCCCTTCTCCAAGAAGGCGTTCTGCTCGAGCGTCGCGATGCTGCTGTGCCCTCCGGACTGGGGCCTGCGCACGACGGAGAACCTGCTCGTCGCGGCCTACCTGTGGCAGCGGATGCTGGAGGCGACCAAGAGTGAGATCCTGGCGCTGCCGCTCATCAAGAAGAACCTGCAGACCGGGCAGTTCTTCACCGACCCGCCCAGCGGCCTCTCGGAGCTTCTGTCCCCCATGCAGGTCCAGCTCTACCAGAACCGACACCAGGAGCTGCTTAACATGCAGGCGCTGCTCTTCATGGATCTCGGGTCGTTTCTGACGCGCGCGGTGACCGCCGTGTCGGGGTGGCCGCCATGAGGCGCGCGCGCGGCGCGACCGCGCTTCGGACCCCGGAGGTCGGGTTCCCCTGGGCGATCGTCTGGGCGCTGGCGTGGCTCGGGCACCGGCTCGCGCAGGCCTGGCGCCTGGCGCGCGGGGGATGCTGCTGCCCGAGCTGCAACGTGGGACTGACCTGCTATCAGGCGGACCGGGAGGTGGTAGACAGCGGGGGGCAGGCGACGCGGCGCCTGCTATGGGGGGATGCGCTGCAGCTCGATCCAGCCGCTGCAGCCGCGCGTCAGCCGTTCGTCTACGCCGGCACGTTGTTTGTGCCGACGGCGACGACGCAGGCGGTCAGCCCTCCTGCTCGACCTCGCGCAGGGAGGCAGGGCGCCCCTCGGTCGGTTCCTCGTTCGGCACCACGGCTCCAGCTGCTCCGAGGTGCTGTCGCTGCGGGCGCAGGGCGCTCGGCGCCGTCTCACTGAGACCGATTCGGCTGCGCGCCGCGGATGCGTCCGCAGCGACAGCCGGCGAGATCGGACCCGGCGCCGGCGCGCTCTCGCGCGCGGCGTCCGGGATGGCGGCCGCGGAGAGGGGGCGACCGGCCTTGTCGGAGCGCAGGGCGCTCTCCTGCGTGATGGAGCCGGCCTGCGGATTCGCTGCGCCGACGCTGGTAGAGGGGTTGCCGGTGTTGTCGCTCTCGGGTCGCATGGGGAACTCCTTGGTCAAGGGGGCTGCTGCGCTGAGCAGGCCCTTTTGTGCTGACCACAGGACCCCGGGGCTGTCAAGCCGCTTCAGTCTCGGCGCCGCCGATTCTCCGGGAAGTACCGGGGGCCGCGGCCGCGCATCAGGCCCACATCGTCCTTGCGGTCCGGGTCTTCGATCGGGCGCTTGAGGTAGAGCCCCACCTGCTCGAAGAGATAGTCGCCGTCGAAGTCCTGCTTGGCTTCGGTCAGATCCGCGATGGCGTTGCCGAGCTGCTGCGCCGCGAGCGCGCGGAGCTGCTGCGTCGCCGCCCGGGTCTTCTTGAGTTCCTCGGCGTCCTTGCGCTGGATCTGCGGCGTCGCGTCCCATAACACATAGGGCGCGACGTTCGGGTCGCCGAAGTTGTAGTAGGCGAAGTAGCGCCAGACCTGCTCGCGGAGCGGGCCGTCCGCCGGCACCATGCGCCAGCGCTCTTGCTGCTGCTCGTCGTCGACGTACCACTCGATCTGCGCGTCCGAGATCGCCGTCGAGTCGTCGCGCGCGAGCTCGTCCTCCTTGCGCTCCATGCCGAGCAGCGCCGCGTGCGAGCCGCCGTTCTGCCCGGCCGCCGTGGTCAGGGACTGCGCGAGCCACAGCGTGTAGATGTCCAGGTCCTGCTCTTTCTTGGACAGGTCGAAGCTCTGGAGCGCGGCGGCGTTCGGCGGCCCGATGAACTCTGCGTCGACGCCGACCTCGGGCTTCTCGCGGTCGCGCGGGCACATGATGACGCCGTTTGAGCCCATGGTCCGGAGCGACTGCTGGAACGCCTTCCACTCGTTGCTCTCGCCGCCCATGTAGGTCGGGTACTTGACCTTCACGATCCCGAGCGCGTGCCGCTCCTCGAAGCGGGCGTGGTCGCGGCGCGTGTAGAAGCGGCGCAGCACCGGCTGCCAGGCCGGCCGGAGGATGCCATCGAGCCAGGGGCGCGAGCCGCCGGCGTTGATGAGCACGAAGCGGCCCGCCCCCGGCGCGTTCTCTCCGACCAGGTCAAGGATCCCGTCGCGCGTCACCAGGACGTAGTTCCCGCCGATCTGATCGCCGCCCCACATCGCGTTCTCGTTCCCGAGGTTGGGGCGCCAGAAAATGAAGGACGGGTGCCAGGGCTTGAGCTGGGGGATGTGCCAGAAGGGCGGGGTTCCGTCGGGGTTTTGGACCTTGACGTCGACGATCTCGCAGATCGTGAACCTGAAGTGGTACAGGTACTTGAGGATCTCGCGGACGATGCCGGGGGGAAAGACCAGGCCCTGGTACTGCGCGAAGAGCCGGGCCGCGCGCTTGCCGCCGCGGCGCTTGCTCGGGATGATGCGGCGGGGCAGCCCGATCACCTTCATCGTGCGGGTGCGCAGGCCGTGGTACTGCGCATCGTCCTTGAGCAGTTCCTCCATGAGCAGGCCCGCCATCTGGAAGTCGCCGGCGTCCATGGCGTTGATCGCCTTGCGCGCCTGCTGCGGCTTCCAGGTCGGGTCCCCGAAGGTCGGCCACATCGAGAGGTAGGGGAGCTGGTGGTACTCCTCGCCCGGCCGTGGCTGTGGCGCGACCTCGCGGACGTCGAGCGGCGGCGTGATCGCGAGCTGCTCGCGCATGCCGAGCCGCGTAAAGAGGTCCGGGCCCGGCGCGGGATCGGGGATCACCGGCGGCCGGTCCGCGAGCATGCGGACGGCCTGGTCGAAGGGGATCGGCAGGGAGGCCGAGCCGGGGATGATGGCGTCGAGGGGGACCTGAAGGTCCGGCGTCGAGAAGGGATTCAGCAGGGAGAGCAGCTGGCCGGCTCGGGACATGCCCCGACAGTACAGCCAGCAGGGAGGCGGGGGCTAGCGGGGACTCTCAGCACTCGCTGTCGATGGGCCCCGGAATATCGAACTGCTCAAGTGTCTTCTCGATAGCATCGAGAGCCGCCAGAGCCTGCGCAGGATCAGGGGCGTGATACAGGCAGGAGCGGAGATTGCCATCGTGGAAGAGCGCGAGCCGCTCAATGAGGCGATGTTTCAGCTCAAGCGCGGGAGTCATCGGGAAGACGTCCCATTGCAACTCGGAGTCTTCCGGCTTCTTGCCATCGGGCACAAATGCTCGATCCACCTCATTCTTGTGTGGATGGAACTTGAGGTTGACGATGGCCGCGATCTGAACGGGGTCAGTGATGATGTCACCGATGACGAAGGCGCCTCCGGCTGCCCAGACCCGATCGCCTCGCGTCAGGGTGAGGCGCCACTTTCGCAGCGCTTGCCGCTTGACCCTCTCGGCAGCCTCCAGGTCGGCCATGATTCCTTTGCAAGCCTCGATTGCATCGAGGACAGCTTGTGCGGTTGCGGTGTTCATGACGGGTCTCTCTCCTTCAGTCTCAGGTTGGCCGGCAGGACGACTGCCGGCGTGGGTCCATCGGTCATTTCGCTCAGGCGCTGCTCGAGCGCGCGCAGAGCCGGCCCGGGGTTTCGCGGCGGTGCCTGACTGGTCAACACGCGGTAGAGCCTTGCGGCCGATTCCATCTTGTCCGCTGGAAGCGGATGCTCGGCAACCCACTCGCGCGCCATCCTGTAGAGGCAGTCCGGATCGTGCTGCTCGATGTCCGACCGGGGCCGATTTCCGTCCTCATCCGACATGGCGATGCCGCAGAAGGGACACCCGTCCGGGGACTCTCCCCGGATGTAATGAGCAGCCGCCAGCCCGCGAACGATCTCCTCCGCGGTCTTTCTTCGAAGGACAAGCTGGCAGTCTTCCTTGTGGGTCAGCGTCGAGAGAATCATGCTGCCCTTTGGCATGATTCTGGGCTCAGCGCCGCAGAACGCGCAGGACTTTGGTGTCTTCTCGGTGGTCATGTCCCCAGTCCTATCTCCCGGCCGATGTCCTTGGTGATGACGTCCGCCAGGTGCGCAGTCTCGCGGAACTCGATCTCGAGCTCCTGGCACACCGTGCGGACCGCGCCACGGATCTCGTGCAGGTAGTCGAGCAGCCGGGCGAGCTCGGTCTCCGCATCCTTCTCGGGCGGCTTGTTGAGCATCACTCGCTCATCATCCAGCACGCGCTTGAGCGTATCGCGGAGCTGCTCGCGGTGCGCTGCCACCTTGCCGCGCAGGTAGATCCGATCCTCGTCTTCTGGTTCCATCCGTCAGTCCTTGCTGCGCCAGGGGCGCCATGCCCAGCCCCTGGCCTTCATGGCCGCGGCGATGTCTTCAGACACCATGCCGTCCGGAGCCGAGCAGTACCACTCCATGTAGTTTCCGCGCTCGAGGATGGCCGCGATCAAGTCGCCGGCCGCGCGGAAGCTGTACGTCACCAACTCCTTCTCCTCGGCGTGGACCCACACCACATTTGCGAGCGCGCCCCAGACCGTGGAGCAGAAGCCCTTGTCCTTCGCCATGCGCTCCCCAAGGGCCTCCTTGAGGTCTCGCTCGAATCGTCCGTACACGCCCTCGTCTTCATCGAGCAGCGCTCGGGTTGATTGCAATCCACCGAGCATGTTCTCCCTCAGTCCTTCTCGCGCCACAGCCGGCCGTCCGTGCTCGGCACCATGCCGAAGTCCACGCCCAGCTCGGGCTCTGGCAGCGGGTCGTTGCCGCGCCGGTTGTTGCAGCTCTGGTGCGCTAGGCGCAGGTTGTCGAGCGTCGAGAGACCGCCGCGCGAGCGCGGGACCTTGTGGTCGAAGGTGATGTACTGCGGCGAGCGGTGGTCGCGGAGGTGCCGGTCCAGGCGCTGCCCGCAGATGGTGCAGCAGTCGCCGTCCCGCGCCATCAGCCGCGTGATGCGGTGGCCTCGGTGCTTCTGGTTGCTGGGGCCGCGGTACTTGCCCATCAGTGAAAGCCTCGCCGAGCAGCTCGCGCGAACAGGACAATGAAGACCACGTAACCCACAGCGGTCCCGATGTGTGCCGCCTGATGCGACGATACGCCGAGGACGTATGCCGCGATTGTTGCGAGGAACGCAGCCAGACATCCTCCGAAGGGGCCCAACGCTAGATCTTTGAGGACCTGCAACATGGGCTAGTTCGGCCTGGTGGTCCGGGGCCTAGCCGGTGCGAAGAGGTCCCGGCCGGTCAGCGCTTCGTGGATGTCGCGGTCGCTGATCTCGAACACGGGCTCGGGCTCTGGGGACGCCGGGGTCTGGTCGACCAGAACCTGGCCGTAGACCTGGGCATGTGCGTCCTTCTCGGGCACGCCCTGGTCGACCAGTTCCAAGAAGCGCTCGAAGTTCTCGAGCTCCTGGCAGTCCGCTTCGGTCATGACTGCGCGCCGGCCGGGCTTCCTCATGACGGCAGCACCGCGCCGGCTTCTTTGCGCGCGCTGCGCCGCAGGAACTCGACGAGCGCCTCCACCTGGTCCTGCATCTGGCCAGGCACGAGGACGCCGAGGAAGAGGAGTCCCAGCGCCGACGTGATGTTGGCGCGTGTGTACGGCATCTGGATCACCGCGCGCCGCATGAGCTCCGCGAGCCGGTTCGCTTCCGCCGGGTCGGTGTTTTGGATCAGCGAGTCGCAGCTGTCGCTGGCCGCGTTCCTTCTCCCGAGGAGGCAGGCACCGCAGCGAGTCATCGCGCCCTTGCCGCCGATGAGATCCGCGAGCCGGTGCCCGCAGGGCAGGCCCGTCCCTTCGAGCTTCTTCATCAGCTCCGCGGCCAGCTCCTGCGCCTCCGGATCGCGCGTGGCGCTGCCGGTGCGCTCCGCGCCGGCGCCGACCAGGTGCAGGAACTCGTGCGCCTTGGCCAGGGTCTCCTCGATGCGTTCCATGCGCTTCTCGTCCCGATCGATGAACACGGCCTGCCGCTGCTCGGTCACATCGCCGGCGATCTGGTGCAGCAGCTCGTGCACCTGGTCGATGACGGCCGCGAGCTCGCTGCGCGTGTACGACACCTCCGTGGGCTCGCGCACCGGTACATCGAACAGGGTGACGATCACGGGCTGGTCGGTCTTCGGGCACATCGCGTAGTGGGTCCAGGGCGGCTCGCCGCCGGCCAGAAGCTCCACGTCGATGTCGCTGTGGTTCTCGCCGCAGCGGGCACACCGGATGATCTCTCGCTTCACGGCAGCCTCCGGATGTACTTCGCGTGGAGCCTCACCGGCTCGGCCTCGCCATAGATCTGCACCTCGTAGTGAGGTCCGGCACCGGGACGGCCCTGGCGCTCGCGCCGCAAGGCGCCCTTGCGGGCATGGAAGGAGCGCTTCGTCACCACCTTCCCGTAGCGCACCGGCCAGTACTCGGGGTGCAGGACCACCATGCAGCGCTCTTCCGGGTCGAGCGGGCGGGACTCGTGCACGGCCGCGACGGCGAGGAGCATCGAGTTGATGCGCAGCGCGTTGGCCACCTCGACCAGCTGGATGAAGAAAGCCTTCGTCGTCCCGTTCTCGTGATTCTGGATGATGGCTTTCGAGGCTCCGGCCAGGCGGCCGAGCTGCGCGCGGTTCAGTCCTCGGTGCTCCCGGGCGCGCTCGATGGCCTCGCCAAGAAGGGCGCCGTCGAAGTGGTGGATGCGGTTCATCAGTACCTCCTGGTCTCGCGGACCTGGCGCTCCAGGTCGATGATGCGTTGCCGCAGCTCGTCGTTGCTGCGGTTCTGGTCGGTCAGCTCGCGGTGCAGCCGGTCGCGCTGCATGGTGACGTCCCGGACGATCTGCCGGTACTGCGAGGCCTCCAGCTCAGCGCTCTCGCGCAGCTGCTTCACCTCGTCTTCGTGCTCGGAGGTGGCGCGGTCGAAGAGCTTCCGCTCATCATAGAGCTCTCGGTGCAGCCGGTCCCGGTGCTGCTCCATGTCAAGCAGCGCGGCCTGGAGCTTGAGGACGCGACCGGCGTAGGCCGCGGTCGTGCGCTCGTTCGCGCGAGCTCGTGCCTCTGCGTTGCGGACTCGCACGTCCTGCACACGTCGCAGGTCAGGAGCGGCGCTGGATCGGACAGGCCGATCTGCATGGTGATGAGAGGGACCTCCGCCCGGAGGGTGAGATCCACCGTCATCACCAGCGGGCAGAACGAAGTCGGCGGCGGTCCGGCGGCTTCGATCGCCGCGCGCAATGAGCGCGTGCCGGTCCGCCCGCGCGTGCGCACCTCGACGAGCTGACCGCGACGCCAGACGAACTTCCGCATGCGGTCGCTCTTGAACGGCCCGCGCGTCAGCCCGAGGCGCTCCCAGGCTTTGCCGTCCATAGGGCCGAGGTCGTTGATGTGGACGCCCTGGACGCCGCCCGCGCTGCGCCAGATTGCGCCCTCGCGCTCCCGGTACTCGATCTTCGGCTCGCCCGGATCCTGCTGCGAGCGCGTGCCGCAGATCTGATCGAAGAGCTCAGCCGCTTGCTCGCCGATCAGGAACTTGCCGGTGAGTTCGTAGGCACCCGCAGCGACCCCGAGGGGGATCTTCGGCGGTCCTTCGATGCGAACGGGGTCTCCTTTGGAGTCGAACTCCAGGTCGCGCATCCCGAGCTGCTGCCCGTTGATGCTGATGCCGTTCATGTCTTCTCTGTGCATGCCTCTCTCCTCGTGAGCGTCGCGCCGGCCGGAGCCGGCGGTCCCGGCTTCCACGGGACCGGACCTAGTGGAGCAGACTAGCTCTCGCGCGGGCCGCCGAAGGCGCCGTCTCCCTTGGTCCCGCACACGGCCGGCTGCGGCGCCTCAGGCCACGGCCAGAAGGTGTTGGCCGGCGCGTATGCTCCGCACAGCCCGAACATCGTCACCAGCAGTTCGCCGTTGCTCGCCGTCGGCGCGGTGCGCCGGTACTTCTTCAGGTCCTCGGGCAGGTGCCCGTTCTCGAGCCAGCCAGCCAGGAAGGCCCGCGCCCCGGGGGGCAGCGTCTCAAGAACCCAGGCCCAGCCCCGCGGCGCCTTCCGGCTGGCGTTCCCGAGACCGACCCGGCCACCACCGTGGTAGTTGCCGGTGAGCCCTGGATCCTCTTCCGAGACGAACACCACGCCCGGCTCCTCGATACCGACCCAGCGCGTGTCCAGCACCTTCCGGCCTAAGACGCAGCGCTCCTGGATGAGGCGCCGGAACTCGAAGCGAGCCAGCGGTGAGTTCTCGCAGGCACGCACCCAGGCCGACAAGTCCCAGCACGTGCGCTGCTCCAGCGGCGGACCCGCCAGCGTCAGCACCGGGCGGGCGTCGCAGCAGGGGAGCGCCGGCACGCGCCGGCCGAACTGGAGGTCCATCGGCAGGTGCCCCCAGCCACGCGCGACGAGCTCGTGCCGCAGGAAGTTGCGCACCTCGGGCGTGTCGTGAGTCGCGATCACGTCGATGTCCGCCGGGCCGGCTTTGTGCAGAACGCTGCCGTGGACGGCGATGGAGATGTCCTTCCACTCGGGCTGCCGGCGCAGCAGCAGGAACTCGTACCCGATCGCCTCGATCTGCTCGATCGTCAGGATCGCGCCCTCGGGCGCGCGCTGCTTGAGCTTGAAGCACAACGCCAGCTCGGTGGGCTGCTGGCTGTACTCGATGCGGTTGACCGGGACGGGCTGCAGGAGCAGCTCAGTCATGATCTGGGCGGTGGCCGCGTGGCCGATCGCGGACTGCACCTCCACGGTGTTGTGTACGAGCAGGCGGGCCCGCTCCAGCGTGCAGGGCTCCAGCGAGTAGCGGCCCGGGTTGGTGGCGATGGTGGTGTTCAGCAAGGTCAGCTTCGGGATGGTCTTCATCAGCTCTCTCTCCTTCGACGTGTACGTTTCGGACTCTGCCCCTCCAACGGAGCCGCCCTCTCAGGCGGAACCAGCGCCCGCCGCAGCGCATCTGCCCACTCCGGGGCTGAGCACCACACCGGCTCGCTGTCATCCCCGGCAGCGCTGAGTACCTGCAGCCGCAGGGTGTCCTTCGTAATCCCCTCGAACGTCGCGGCCTCGCTCGCGCTAGCCGTGCGGACCCGCACCGTTGCGCCGACCTCCTGACCCAGCACCGCGGTCGCAGCTCGCTCGATCGGGGTCATGAGCGAGCGCGCGATCGGCATCGGGCCCGCGTCCGCCGCGGCCGGCGCCACCACGAAGAACGGGGGCGCCTCGCGGTCGCGTTCCACCCAGCTCGCCGCGGTCTCCAGCGGCTCGCACAGCGAGCTCGCCGGCGTCTGCTGCAGGCGGTCCGCGATGCAGCGCAGCGCATAGGCCAGGCCACGGCCCGTCATGAGGAATGAGACGCCGGCGAGGTGCCATCCCCCAACGAAGCCCGCGGCGACGGCGCGGCTCTGGCGCGCAGCGGTCTGCACGCCGAGCAGGCAGGCGGCGGCGTCTTGCTTCAGGCTCATCGGCGATGACTCCGCCAGCGCCGCCGCGCCAGACGGCGCAGCCGCTTGAGCTCTGTTCGGTACGTGACCAGCTGCTCGATCGCCCGCTGCTGCTCCCATGCCAACTTCTTCTTCAGTTCCTCATTCTCGACACGCAGTTCGGTCAGCTGGCGCAGGTCTTCGGAGAGCTGGTCCAGGGGCTGCGGCCGCAGGATGCCGACTGCCTCGAACTCCAGTCCGAGCGGCTGTCCAGCGCCTCGGGGTGATGCCCATCGGAGGCTGGTCAACGCGGTCGCAGCCTCCATACCCGGAGCGCGGAGGGCGACTTTCAGATGCTGCACGCCGACGAAAGCCTCGTAGAGGCTCTCTTTGATCTGCATGATCTGCTGCGCATCGGAGTTGGTGTGCGCATCCATCTTGACGGTGAGCTTGACGTACATCCTCTCTCCTCAGTTCGTCGGGTAGAACCGCTTCGGGAAGGGACCGTGTCCATCGAGCACGAGCCGCGCGAGCAGCTCCTGCCGATCGTGCCGCACATCAGCCAGGGCCGCGCCGACCTGCGCCGCGGTCATCGGCACGAGTTCGGCCAGCTCCGTGCACCAGGCGCGCTCGAAGTCATCCTGGCGCTGCGTTGGCAGCGCGGCGGTCGGCTCGATGGCGAGCGGCAGCCATGCGGCTTGCTCGGCCTGGATGTGCTGCGCGTTGTTCCAGCCGCGGAGCAGGCCGCGGCCGAGCGCGCGGAGGCTGCGCAGGATGGCGCTCATCGGTCGATCCTGCGCACGCCCGAGCCGTCACAATGGCACTCGGGGTTGTGGATCGGACCGGCCGGTGCCTCCTTGGCCAGCAGGAGCTGGCCGCAGACCCAGGTACCACGGGCGATCATGTCTCGTGCCGAGACCGGGTATTGACGCTTGATGTCACGAAGGCGGGGCTTGACGCTCTTGCAGGCGCAGCAGCCCAGGCACGGCCGCAGCCGCTCGCCGATGCGGTAGATCGAACGCAACAAGGCGAGCTTCTTCGGGTCTGCCTCTTGGCCAAAGCGAGCCAGCAGCGCTTGCGCAGCCTGACGCGCTCGCCGAGCTGCCCGTTTCCGGGCGCCCATCGTCATGCCGACCAGGGAGCGAGCTGAGAATGAAGTCATGGGCTTGGCGCTCATCGTCTCTCGCCTCCGACCTTGATCGCCGCGGTCCAGATCCAGTGCGTCTCATCATCGAGCGGGCCGCCCTCGTGATTCATCTCGAAGTCCGCGGCGCAGGCCTCCGCGAGCGTGGTCAGGTTCACCTCGCCCGTCTTAGGTTCGCGGTGCTCCTCGACGTGGCGCCGCATCCAGGTCATCGCCTTGGACTGCAGCGCATGCGCGATCCCAAGAACGAAGAGACCGTCTTCTCGCCCCGCGTGCTCGCGGTGCGGCCGGACGCTCTTCGGGTTGCGGAGCTGCGCCTTCGCGCGGCGGCGGTGGCGCCGGGTCCTGGTCTTGCGCTTGCTCATGCCTTTGCTCCAGACCCGACATTGGACCGGGCAGCGCGGTCCGCTATCCAGTGAGCGAGTTCCTTGCTCTCGACTTTTTTGAGCCCACGCACTCGAACACAGTGCGTGCATTCGCATGGCGCAGGATCCCCTTCGCACCGACACCACTCGTCGTTGTGACCAAGCTGGATCAGTTCGCGCTGTTCCTGGCAGCACTGGCAGTAACAGAGTTCCTCATCGAGTGCAGGCGACGCGGTCTGGCATGGACACGGGCGGTTGAACCACACCTCGTCGCCGCAGTACGGGCAGCGCTTGTGCTCCCACTTCCACGCGATGTACTTCTCGCGCACGTGCTCCAGCTCGCAGGGCATCAGCGGCCGGGCGAGCCGCACGCGCGTCAGCTGCCGGTCGTTGTACGGAACCTCAACGTCGACGAGCCCCGCATCCTTGAGCGCGCGCAGGGCCTTATCGCAGGTCTTGCCGCCGCGGCTCCAGGTCGAGTCGTACTGGATGGGGTAGGGGTCGCCGAAGTTCGAGTACTCCGTGCGCGGCGGCAGCATGCAGCTGAAGAGGATGTGCGCCTGCGCGCCGGTGACAGCACGCACGGCCTCCTTGAGAGCAAGGAGATGCCGCCGGCACGCTGCGCTGCAAATCTTCTGACGGGCGGACTGCGCGGCGAACCCGTCACCACACACCTCGCAGCGTCGGCTCTCTTTGATAAAGCGGCTAGCCACGAAGCCACCCCCTCATGCATTTAAGCGGGATCTCGATGGCGGGAGAGCCCGAGTGCTCGTACCCCATGTTCTTCGAACGATCGTCGGCATAGTCCGCGAACGCCGCCAGCACCGTCTCATCGGAGTCCGTGGTCTGGAATCGACCGATGCAACAGTCGCTGCAGTCGCGGTCGTACCAGAAGAACCACCAGTGCCCGGCGGCCTGCGCGAGAATGAACGTGTCATCGTTCAGACTATCGGCCAGGTCCGTGTGAATCGGGGTGCTCTCGATGAGAGCCTGCACGTCTTGCTGGTTGTCTGCGAACGGCTCATACCGCGAGATCAGGCGGATGGACTTGATGTCGACGTAGTTCAGCCAGCCGTTGAGGAAGTCCGAGGAGATGTATTCATAGAGGACCCCGAGCGGCAGCATGGACTCGCAGGGCTTGGGGTATTCGATCTTGTCGTGGAAGTAGCTATTGAACGGATGGGGTCCGATGGACATGTCCCATCTCTAGGTCATCTTCTGATGTGATGGCAAGATTTTTTTTACCATCACATCACTTTAATGGCACGGGCAGGAGCACCCGGCCCGGCCGCAGGCGATGCGCTCTCCGTCCCAGCAGAAAGGGCACAGCCGCTCGGTCGCACGCGGCGGGTGGGACCAGGGCTTGGGCGGCCCGGTCGGCTCCAGCTGGGGCAGCGGCAGCTCGTCGTCCGGATCGTCGTCATCCTCCAGCGGCAGCCGGGGGCGCTCGCAGCAGCGGCAGATCCGGCGGCTGTAGACCCAGCGCGCGCAGCTGAGCAGGTCACCGAGGTCGAGCTGCCCGCGGCTCGCGGCACGCCGCGCGCTCGCAGGGTCGACGCCCTTGAGCGTGGCCAGGTCGTAGTAGCCGTAGGCCACCAGCTCCTCGGGCCCGGCGTGCGCCTGGACGCCGCCGAAGGGCAGATCCTCGGCGCGCTGCGTCAGGCTGCGCATCGGGCTGCTCAGCACCGGCGGGTGCGGGACCAGGAAGCGAACACGTCGAAGGTGCTTCTCGGGCATGCGTGTCACCAGTCGCGGATGCCGCCCGCAGGATCGAACGGCTGATCGAGCCCCCACGGGTCGGAGTCGCGGGGCCGGTCGGCGTGAGAGAGGTTCTCGATCACGTCGTGGTGCCGCTCGGGCGCGTCGATGGCAGCCTCCATGACCGCGCGGCCGTCGCCCTTGACCTTGAGCTCGTCCACGTAGGCGACGCCGTAGCGCGCCGCGTCCATGCCGTGGTTGTCCTCATCGAGCGGCAGCTCCTTCTCTTTGTTCCCACGCTGGTTCTTGGGCG
>JACCDG010238621.1_pt1 | contig 36975 bp, 77 predicted proteins | sample 7442471 | NCBI WGS metagenome assembly JACCDG01 (sample SAMN15323444, study PRJNA562643) | freshwater metagenome | isolation source: river surface water | place: USA:Blue River Watershed | collected 2017-08-17 | reverse complement strand
TTCAGGTTCTGGAAACCAATACTCTTTCAATGACGGGAAGTGTTTTAGAATCTCTTCCTGTGCAGCAAGAGCAACCTGACGGTGTTCTTTCTGTGTGCCTTCTTCGGCTCTAACGTCAATGTAATGAATCCAAGAACGAAGTGTCCCTGACATATATAGACGGGTTGTGGTTAGACCTTCTGGTAGAATTGCTCTGGCTTGTTCTTTTGCAATGCCGCTTCCAATGGCCCATTTATATGTGTTGATTGCTCTTTGTGTTACACTATCCTGTTCGACTTCCCATCTATTCTGTAGTTGAAAATCTTTCACTTCAATACTATTCTGACGGTTCTTGGCGTCCTGTAGTCTTGCCTCTCTAGTGACAAACGCCATGTCCTTAGTAGGATCAGCATAACGCTGGCTAAACTCTTGGAATGAGAATGAACGATGGCGAATGATCTGGTGAGAGATATCACGAGTTGTATTGATTTCCATTGTAACTGACACTTGTTCAAATACAGACCAGTGCCTGTTATCAATACAATACTTTAGTAGCTTACCAGATGTTTGATGATTCATCTGATTTGACGGGTTACTTACACGGGCAGCATAAGCGATAAACTCTTCCGCCGTTTCCACCCCTTCGATAAGAGGTTTGGTGATTGCTATTACTTTCGCGTCATTCATTGTGCTTCCTCCAGTTTCTTCTTCATATCAAGAAACATGGTTACAGATTCATACTTGTATTGATCAGCAATATCTTTAGGGAGAAGATCATGTATGGGTGATTCCATAACCCGCTTTATAAGTTCTTCTCTTGACATATTGATAATGTCACCGAAGACACGGTTAGCAACGTCTTTGCTAACATAGTTGAGGTCCATTCCCCTCCAAGTCATAGTATTGTTCATAGCCACTTCCCCTGCTTACGTAGTGTGTCCTGAATCTCTGCGAATGTTTCATTCACATTGAAACGATCACCAGTGATCATGGTGACTTCGGTGAATGATGATTTGGGGTAGGTGTATTCTCGAATAGACACGATGTAGTCTACTTCAAGATGAACATGATCACCGGTCAATGCCGACTCATGTTGGTGTATTGTCAAAGTCAAAAACTTCATAGTTTACTCCACTGATTTAGTTGCATGGTAGCTTTGATACCAGAGTATGTATGTTTGTCTATAACGTGCATGATCTCTGCGGAAGACATGCCAGAGAGAATCATTTCATTGATGTCTTTGGCTTTGATAGAGTCTGGCCAGATTACCAACTTCTTACCCTGTTCAATCGTCTTTCGCATGTTCGCCACGATCTGTTTGTTTCGAGGTTCGTTGTCATACACGAATGTATAATTCAAGTCTACACCAAGTAGAATTGGTGCATGGTAGAGGGATGCGTCCATAGTCGCAACTGCATTATCTAGGAACATGCTATCGATTGGGCCTTCGACAACATAGATGTTCTTTGATGTATCAATGTAGTTCCAACCAAAGATTTTGGTGGAATCTTCATTGGTCTTCATGGTGATATACTTGATCGGGCCAGCTTCCATAGCCCGACCTTGGAAACCTAATAGATTGCCGTCCTTGTCATAGTAGGGAATGACTATTCTTGCTTCCTTATATAGTTTCTTGTCATTCTCTGGAATGATCTCTTGAACAAACGCCGCAAAGTCTTCGGCATAGTAGAGCCTTGAATACCATGCCTTTGGTATCTGACGATCAGTCAAAATCTTTCTGGCAGGGTGGGTAAGCGCCAGCTTGTCTATTGATGGTAGATTAATGTCAACAGGTTTGGGCTTGAAGGTGGGTTTGGTGACAAACTGTGTGATATCGTTTTCAGTATTGGCAGGACGCGAATCAGCCAGCTTGTCGAATAGGTATTCTTTGAATAGGTGGGGATCGACAACTTTCAGAAAGTTGGGGAAAGACATAGACGCACCACAGTTGTGGCACATAAAGAACAAAGCCCCTTTCTTTTCATAGACATAGCCACGGGCCTTGACTTTATTCCTATGGGAATCACCGCACAGGGGGCAGCGGAAGTTCCATAAAGAATCTGCCCTCTTCTTGAACTGTGAAAGCTTAGAAGAGAGCAGACTGATAAACTTCTTTTCAATGTATAGTGCCATGCTATCGCCCGCCCCATAGTATAAGAGTGGCACTCCTAAAGTAGTATTGACCCTATGTCAATCACTTTTTCTTGGAAAGAACCTCTCTAGTCTGACGAAGAACATCTTTAAGGTTCTCTAGTTCGGCCTTAAACTGTTCTCTTTCAGCATCTACTGTCACAACACGGCGTGACAGATTGGTTTCAAGATTATGTAGGCTTTCCTCTATGTTATCGACCTTCTGTTCAAGATACTGGACTCTTTGTGAGAGTTCCATGTCTTTCACCTTGAAGTCTCCTACAGTCATAAAGTAGGCAGCAACGAGACCGCCAACAGCAATGATAGTGGTAACAAGATGAGGAACTTTGTTGATAGCGAAAGCACCAACTTCATGATCAAAGTCGTTGGTGTTTCTGTTAGTCATTGTAGCTTCCAATCCTTTCTTAGCCTCCCTGTCTTGTTGTTGGGTGTGCGGGAGGGTCCAACCCTTCATCAATATATGGTTCGTCTTCATGTTTTCTGCATGATGACACTTCGTCAGCTAATGTCTGACCGAAGATTCTTGTTCTTAGTAGATTCTCTTGCCCTCTTGTGTAAGCCGCAACACCAATGATAAGACCCATTGCAATATGATAGAAACCAGACTCTTTGAGTGTCATTGGTTCCCATTTCCATGGTTGTCCTGTTTCTTTCGCAAACCACATTGCCACTAGCGGAAAGATAATGAAATCACACAAACACACAGCGAAGTATTGCCATGCCATCATAGGACGCCAATAAGTGCGTATCCATGACTCTTCTTCAACGATAACAGTCTTTTTTACCAGACCATCTTTTCTATGTTGTGCCATTGGTTTTGTCCAAATCAAGTTGTGCAAATATAGGTAAGGGTGCAACTGGTGTCTCTACCACTTCTGCAACTTCTACCTTTGGTTGCTCTGGTTGTTTAACTTGTGTAGATGGAACAACCTCTACATTTCTCATTGCAACCTTCGCTCTATGAAGCTTATTCACACGATCTTGTAGACCGTTGTAACCACCATTGATGCGTCTTGTAATAGCTTTAACATCGTCTCTATCAGCAAGAGCATTCAGATTATTATTGTCCCAATACTCTAGTGCTGTTAAAACTGAAATCTTGGGTGTAGCTGCTAGTTCGGGATTGTTCTCTAGATCAACGCCTAGTTTGCGGCCATACTTGCGGTAATTGAATCTGCCCGTAAGCTGAATGGCCCCTCTTCCCTTGTAGCGGCGACCATCACCTCTGACCACATTACCTAAGTCTCTTCTGCCTTCATATGCAGAACCAGAAGCATACTCTTCTAGTGTTCTGAAATGGTCACTTTCATGTGCAATCTGTGCTAGAAAGTGGGCGACTCTTTGCCTAGTATTTAGGTTATATCGTTCTAGATACTCTGGTAGATACTTGACTAAACCTTCTACCACTTCCTTATTCGTTGATGTGCCAGCGACATCTCTTAGTAGTTGTGGCGTAATCTTAAACATGGTTTATCCTTTATATCTAACGTATCTCATTTCTCCGGTAACTTCATTTTGAACGACGATTGGTCCCTTGTTCTTACGAGCATGTTCGGCAATCTCTGCAAACGAGTCATCTTCATCAAGGTAAGTGCGCCAGTGTTTGCCCTTGCGCTTCTGCATAGTCAGATTATGAAATACAGCATTTGAAACTTCAAAAACGGCAGCGCCAGCAAAGCTTCCCTTGCGGCGTCTTAGAATGCCACCAGCGCCAGAAGCATTGGCTTTCTTCCACTTGGCGGCAGAACTTGGGTTGACGATGGGATCACCAAAGTTTGAAGGTTTGCCAGCGGGAACTTGCCCTGTACCAGGCACGGCGGCGGAAGTCATTTCTTCTTGCATTAGATGTTCCTTAAAATTTCTGCGACTTTAAGATCAACTGGTATTTCTTCTTGCCTAATAGTGTATTTATGAAAACTCATCTTTAGACGCGAAGGCATGTAGTTGAGGTATATGAGAATGGTTTTGAGAAGTGGATAGTCTTCGCTATCACACTTGTAGAAAAGCATGTTGACCGTAGCTTCGACACCAAAGACATTGGAGAGAATGATGACATGGTTGAGAACCAGACGTTCCTTAAACTCACCTGTCATGCGGTATCGTCTCAACAACCTTTTGACATACTTAAGACGCTTAAGATCGTCCACAAACTCTGTTTGAAGAATGTGTGGACGATCATAGTTCTTAGCAGCATAGATCAAAAAGTTATCATCATTTATATCAGTGAACATTAGTCTTTGGTGAGTCTCTTCACTGCACGATGAACGCCAACAAAACGATTTTTTGTCTTGTGTTCATCCTTGGCAATCTCTTCTGGTTGTCTCTTTGAGATACCAGCAAAGACATCAATGCCCCTGTTATAACCCTTACCATAAGCATTTGTCATTGACTTCTGCACATATGAACCGAGAGCCTTTTTGCCCTTTGGTGTGTCAGCAATCTCATTGACTGCCTTCTTCTTTGAATACTTAGCTTCAAAGTCATCAAGTGCCTTACCAGTTGTGTCTAGGTCATGACGCTTACCGGTTGCCTTGTTATAAAGTTCCATACCACGCCACTTTTTCTTGACTGCCTTTTCGGAGTCATGGAAATGTTTGGCGGAAGCAATCTTACCCTTATAACCTTTACCGGGGCGTGAACCAGCTACACCAGCACGAAGATGGTATGTAGCGTCGGCGTCATACTTGTTGACCATATCACCAAGCTTACCCTTACCAACTAGTTCGTCTAGCTGTTCTTCACCCAAGTCTCTAGCCTGATTGCGTGACATTCTCTTACCAGTTTCGGTGTCATGAATCTCATACTTGTTAGCATCACGCTTGGTGCGAATGACTGTTGTTAGCTTCTTAGCAGCGGCCTTTAGGCTCTTGTGCTTTGAATGAACTTCGTCTTCGCTTGTGCGCTTACCGACTTCACCAGGTTCTAGTGAATACTTTGATGTGACGACATGATATCTCTCATCAATTCTCTTAGACGCGGAAGGCCCGTTCTGGACCTTCACACCTTTGAGTTTGTGCATAGGCTCTTTTGGAGCCTGTGCAACTGCTTTTTCTTTCTGCGTTTCGGCATTTGTGTTGCCGTCTCTGAAATCACGGAAGCCCAAGACTTTCATGATTAGGCCACGTATAGAATGGTTGCAGAAGTAGATGTAACGCTGTTGGCACCTGTTGTAGAAACGATGGCGCGGAAGACGTTGCCGTTTGCTGTTAGGTTGTTAGCAGAGAACGTAGCAGATGTTACGTTCACATACTGGCCAGCGGCGTTTGAAAGATTCGACCATGAAGATGGGCCGGTCTGCTTCTGCCACTGATATGTTAGTGTAGCGCCTGATGGTGTTGATGCACCAGCAACTGTAAAGTTGATCACGCCCATTGTATTTGATGTGCTTGAAACAGGCTGTGTTGTGATACGTAGTGTATAGTCTGGAATCCATGTATCATCTGTGCCATCGTTTGGAATTGAACCGGCAGCAACTAGTGTCTCATATGTGACACGACCGGCGCGAAGACCAGTGCCTTCCTTACGAATAACCCAACCAGCATGTGGAATGCGAGGATTGGCAGCAATTTCGTTTGTATCAACTGCAAACTGACCGATTGCAACATTTGCAACGAAGTCACCGGCAGTAACATTCTTGTAAAGTGATGATTGGTTAGCAGATGTAACCGCTTTGTTGAAACCGCCAACAGCCGTAATGACACTGTTAGCTGCGTTATCGTTTTTACCCCATAGTGGCATTTGAAAATTCCTTCTTTCTTGTTAAAAAATTATCTTCCAAGGCCAGATGTAACTTGAATGTCTGGCTCTGTATTAACTGGATCGGCTTGTGAACCGGTTGCAGTCTTACCATTCTGCATGGCCATTTTCTTGGCTTGTGCCTTAGAGAGGGCAACTTGCGTACCCTCTCTAGCGACAATCTTCTTATCAATCTTTTTCATTAAATGATCCTGTAGGTCTTGTTACCAACCTTCACACCTTCCTCTAGTGGATTACCACTTGCTCTTGCCTTGTTCTCAAGTGCGCCTGGGTCTTTGGCACTCAAAGAATCAGGACGGCGAGGTGGAAGGGGAGCCTTGGCACCATCGGGAGGTGTTGGGATAGATGATCTTTCAGAAGCTGGCATTGATGCAGATGCTGAGTCAACTGCGTTAGATGGCTTGTTTGCATCGACACCCTTCTTAAAGAATGATGCAGCGGTAGCTTTGTTTGCCATGTCATCGGTTGCTGCGGCAGTCATACGCTTGTTATCAACATCCTTGAAATCCTTACCAGTGGTAATGTTCTTTGCATCAGGATAGTTGTTTGCTGGCGAAGGTGTTGGTGCTGGCGAAGCCTTCTTTGCAATAACGTCTGGATCGTTTGCACCACCCTTACGTGCAGTTAGACCACGCTGTGCATTTAGATACTGGCCAAGTGTTGCATTAGCATTACCTGTCTTTGTTCTAAAAGCACTCATCTGTGCCTGTGACACAACAGCTTCTTTTAGGTTGAGTTCATCTTTGGCTGAATTGGCAAAGTGTTCTGCGGCTTTCTTGCGGTCTGCCTTTGAGAACATCTTGTGCCATGGTGTGCCGTCGCCATGCTCTTTGGCATATGACTGTGCAGCACGATCAGCATGATAGCCCCAAAGCTTGGTAGCCTTATCATGATCATAGTTACCCTTGGCGACTTTGCGCTGTAGGTTCTTCATGATTGGCTGATGGCTCTGACGATGAAGACCTTCGTGATTATCAGCATAGAGTGCTAGTTCACGATGGGCTTCTGTGAGAGTGCCTTCTTCAAGTCTTCTTGAAGCCATCTGTAGACCCTTAGTTCTCTTGGAGAGATTTTCAGCGGTCTTTGGCTTAGAAGCTGCAACCTTCTTAACATACCTGATGATGGTTGCTCTATCTAGTTCGTCAAGCTGTCTCTCTTCATTGACACCGTGGCCATACTTCTTCTTATACCATTCAGGCATACCGTTCTTTGATCTCCAATGTCTGACAGTTGCAGCATCATTGGCTTGATCAAGATACTTGCCTTCGGCCTGTGAGTTATGACCTTTCATGGCTTGTGCAGCTTTGTGTGCATCCTTGCCGATGTAAAGCAATTCAGCTTGGCTCTTGCGATGATAGTCATGACCTTCTAGTGGGTGACGCTGTGATGGGCGACCCTCATTGATTGTCTCTTCACCAAAGGTAGCCTTAACTGGCTTCTTGACCTTGATCCACTCATCGGAACCAATTTCCTTGTCGCCGTGCATCAACTTACCTTTTTTCTGGTGAACACGACCAGCGCCAAGGCGATCAAGAATACCATTCATGTGACCGCGTGTTGATGGTGAGTGGCCGTAACCAGCGGCAGAAACGTGAACCTCATCACCTTCGTGCTTGGCAATTGTATTACCATGATAGGTTACGTGTGTGCCGTGTGACTGTAGAGTCTTCTGCTTTACTTTCTTACCAGACATGAAAGCATCGGCAACAGAAGCTGTACGCTTACGTTCCTCTTCAAGGTTCTTAGCTTTTAGAGTCTTGATCTCTTTCTTGGCAGAAGCGAAAGCCTTGTTCTCTTCTCTGTCCTTCTTACCCTGTGCTAGAATGCGTTCGCCAGCATCTGGATCATGAGACATGAAACGTCTAATGGCAGCATCCTTGGCCTTACGTGTCATCTTGGCTTCGTCTAGTGACTCATCCTCTTTCATGGTGAGCATTGCGCGGGTCATACCCTGTGAACGCTTGGCAAATGACTTACGTTCTGCTTCGGCCTTTGCGCCCTTCTTTGGAGCAAAAGCCTTAGTAAAACCCTTGTCACGATTGCCCTTCAATCTTGCGGAAGCGGCGTCAATATAATCCTGCTTTGTCTTGTTTTCGAGTTCATTAATCTGTGTCTCTTCGTTCTTCATCTTATCAAGACGATCAGCGGCCATCTTTAGACCCTTTGAACGCTTGGTGATGTTGTCTGGTGTAGCCTTTGATGCAGAAGCCTTACGGATATAGTTGACTAGCATTCTTCTCTTAGAAGCATCGTCTTCATGTAGAGCATTCTTGGCTTTGTCTAAAACAGAACCAGCGGCATTACCTGTTTTTGGTAGATCGGCATATGTCTTGTTGCCCTGTGGAATTGTGTTATCGACATATGGCTTCTTGGTGATTGTCTTTGATGCGGCTGTAACGTCTGCATCGTTAGGGTCTAGTGAACCTTCCTTGATGGCAGCGGAACGAACGGCGCGACGATGCTTTAGATAGCCATCGGTCTTATCAACCTTGCCATCGTTGTTGATATCAGAATCTTCCTTGCCAACAGGATCAAGCTTATTACCTTCTTTGAAGAGAGACTTAACCTTATCGACCATTGTTCTAGTACCATCTCCACCAGCACCCTTCATCATGATATTTGGTGCAACTTCTGTTGGGTTTGGTGTTGGCTCATTGAATGGGTTGTTCTTATCGGCAGCTTGTTTCTTGGCCCACTGTGAATTAGGATTCATAATGTTCTCGACATTACCTTCCTTCAAAGCCGTGTAAACTTCTTCAACAATTCCATCATACTGTGCAATCTGTTCGCGAACTAGAGCATTGCGATTGAATACACCAAACTCTTCGTTGACAATGGCAATAGCCTGACGGCGCAGTTCGCCATCCTGCATAGCTTTCTCGACTGCCTCTGTTAGGGAGTCCTTCTTTGTAAAGTTACTAAACATGTTACTTGGTTCCTTTTGTTTTGAACTTACGTTGTTTCTTATTGTATTTATAAATGCTTTGCTTTTCAAACTCTGCGTTTGGATCAGGTCTGACTTCATCATTACCTGTCGTGGCCGACACCATAGCAATAGGTGTTTCGTCATAACTCTCTAGTCGTCTGGCTGTCTCTTGCATTTTCTGTTCTGCTAGAGCGCCATACTTCTTACGAAAGATATTACGTGTTTCTTCCTTCACCAACCATCTGGCAATAGGATCATTAGGTTTGGTTAGGTCATCGCTTTCTTCATTCTTCATATTCTTTTTCATCTTTAATACTTTCATTGCTCTGAAACCTAGAGGTTGACCGGGGGTCATTCTCTGATAGTTACGGGTGAGTTCGGGAGTTCCCCATTCACCGGCATGTTCACCAAGCATAGTTTCAAACTTGTAATCAGCTTCACTCAATGCAAACTTACGAATAGCTTTGGTAAGATGGTGCATCTTACCTTTCCATTCGAGAATGACTCTTTGCTCTTGGCTATTGAGGTCAAGGTTGTTATTGGTGATAGCATGAACTTCGAATAGTTTCTGATATCTCTCTAGTAGGTCTTGGGCGTCTTTCCACTTAGAGAAGCGAGTGACTTCTGAAATGACGCGACCGCCTCTGGCACCACGTTCTTCATTACGTTGTTTGGAAACCTCATTGGTGGTATTCACAAACACCATCATGGTTTGGTAGCCATTGCTTTCGAGAAGGTCTTTGATGGCCTTGGTCTGTGTATAGTTTGACATGGTGCCATTGATGACAAGGTTCTCACCTGTCATATCTGATTCAGAAAATGTGTCTTGGGAAACTTCTTTGAAGCCGATGGGTAGAATGGCTTCTTTGAGAACTTTGTCTTTGCCGGAACCGGGAGTGCCACCTAGAATGATGGCTTTCTGTTCTGTGACATATGAAGTTTGGAATGACTGTGGAAACGCCTTGCCATACCAGCGCATGATCTTACCAGCAACGGCATTGGCTTCGTTTTCGATATCGGAACCGGTTGCGCCTTCTTCGGCAACATTGTGGCCTAGTCTGCCATCTTCATTTTGCTTGTGGTGAACCAGTTCATGGGCCACGGTTCTGAAAATGTCCATGGGATGACGGTTCTTAGACATGACGATCAGTTCTTTCGAACCGGGGGCATAACCACCAAACGATGGCTGTTCGCCATGATCGTCGGCATTCTTATACTTGATTTTGGGGGGATTCTTGATTTCTAGCTTGTTGACGGTGAAATCAACAAAGCCTTTAAGCATCTTATCAAAGTCTTTGCGAGAAAGTTCCTCGCGTAAATTCTTCTTCATATTTGCCCTCTGCGGGTGGAAAAGTAACCCCTCTGGTGCGCTATACCTTCCTTATCAGGCAAAGAGGAAGCGGGAGGGGTCTTGTTATCTCTATTTAGTGTTTTTGCGTTCTCTGGCAGTTTTCACGATACGCTTGATGGTGGCAATGACCGGCACTGGTTTGGTTTCGGGGTGGCCAGCATCACAACCACAATGTTCACCAACCAAAGCCGATTGGTTCATAATGCTTCTGGCAGTTCCCGGCTTCAAATCGCCCTTGTGTCTAGGGACAGTAATATGACGATTAGACTTTTCATGAGTCCATACATCATGGCCACCAGACGTTCTCGCCAGCTTCCAGCCCTTATCAGTGAGATGACGATTAATCTCTCTGGTTTTGCGAAGCATTTCATCAAGGTCTTCTTCGTTCATCGTTCTCTCTTATGTTAGCCAGCGCGTAATTGATTTGCCTGTTCTAGGCGCAATTGAAAAGTCTGCGTTCCCAACACCAAAGTCTGACATGGCAGTAGCATACCTGACCATCAACACAGGGGCATAGGAACCTAGAATATCTTGACCGTTCTCATATTTATGTGTCGCCGTAATTCGGTATGCGTTGCCGATAGGTTCGAACTTGATTCTACCTTTGAGAACCATCGTGACATTGTTTCTACTCAATAGAGCGCCAGCGCCATAACCCATACCAAAGACGGCCTTGCGTTTCAGTTCATCGGCATTGATACCAACTATTTCAGAAGCAAATGCAGATGATTGTGGAATGCCTTCTTCGTATTGTTTCTTGACCTTCTCAACAAAGCTTGTCACCTCACCATATTGAGAGAATGGTGGAACGGCAATGTCGGCATAGGTGAGATAGCGAGTGGGGGTGTTGAGATAGTTCAACCACAGAACTTCACGATTGGATTCGTCTACAAAGTGAATGTTCGACTTAGACCCATCTGGCGTCTGATAGCAGCGAGTGATTTGATAGGTCTTGCCCTTGGCTGAAATTGACACAGACTGTTTGCCCGTCTGGCCACGAATAGCATCTAGGGAGTCATTGATGTATTGAACAATCTGCGGAATGGTTTCTTGTGGGGCGTCTAATATGCCACCAAACTCTACAGTCTTTTTGAGAGAAGTAATCTGGTATCTTCGACCACGGTTCTTGGCGTCGGTGAATTGTAGTTTGCGAATGGTATCAATGTCACGCTTCTTAAGAGCGCGTAGCATTGTGTTTTCGGTCTCTTCGTCATAAGCGAAGCGAACCGACTTATGTGTTTCTTCATTCAACTCGAATGGTTCACCGGCTCTAAACTTTTCGATGAACCGTTCAAGTCTTAGTTTGGTTGATCTAGGAAACGACTGAAAAAGGTCTGTTGCTGTTAGGCGCATGACCTTATTTAGCTATTTCATGATAAACGCCACTAGATCATCCGGTTTGATCATGATGAACTTGTCCTGTCCATACTTTGCTTTGATCTTGTCGGCAACTCGTTTACTGGCTTCTTTCTCACTTTCTTTTTTCATTAGAGCGGCAGAGGCTTTAGTCGCCGCTAATTCTTTCTTCAAAGATTGAATCTCACTTTCAAGTTTGCTGTTTCCCGGCTTGTAAACTTCCTGAAAGCCAAACCAGAAGTCACGAATAGCTTCATTGCGGCCAATATCGGCAGGAAAGGTTATGTCGGCAGTGTCCAAATTCAAAGTTACTCTGCCATGCTTTGTTTCCACTGCAATGGTGCGAGGTGCTTCTGTGGCAACACCGATTGTTGCGCCTTGGGCTATGAAACCATGACTAGCCATACCAGAGAGACCACCACCATTGCCAATAGAAACAGAACCAATATTACCAGTAGTAAACCAACCTTGTGGCACTGTCGTTACTTGGGGCTTTTGTGTAACCCAATCATTCCCGTCATATATTTCTATATCACCATTTACACTTGACCGAAGATCACCCAATTGTGGTTTATTGGGATCGGCACTGCTAAAGTAATGATTACTCATTCATGCACCTCAAAGATGTGCCAGACAAGCAATCCATCTTGAACTGTCTTGATGTGATCATAATGCTTCTTCTCATAGTCGTGCATCTCAAAGCCTGTGCCAAAGACATGAAAGACTCTCTTGCGAAGAGAATGCTTGGGATTAACAATAGCCCAAACAACAGCATCGCCATTCTGCATCTGAATGTCTAATACCTTCGCCCCCTTTGGCATTTCAATCTCAATAACAGAGTTATGTTGAATTTTGCCTAGCGGATACTTGTAGATGACTTTCATTGTTCAATCTCCTTGGCATGACAAAGCATAGGTAGATCAGCAAACACTTCTGGTGCGAATAGACCACAAGGTGCGTCTAATTCATACTTTGCGGTTCGTGGATTAAACTTAACAAACCACCATTCGGAACCATCATCAACTTCGCGAGAGTTTGGGACACCTAGTTTATACCAAGGTTCATTATAATACTCACGCTTTGTTACCTTACGCCAACCAATAAACACTGGACGACCATCTTGCCATGACAGTTTGACTTGATCGTTCTTTACAGCTTCTTCGATTGACTTCACTACCGTTGTAATAGTTTTCATCTGTGTTGGTCCTTGTTTGAGTTGTAGTGTTGATAGCAAGTCGTGCGATAGCCGCCGTCTTTGGTTGGCCACCCACTACCTACTTGATTATAGCATCCCGGTTCGTCACACATATTCAGATACGGTTTCAGAACATATATTGTATGCTCTTTCACAACTTCTTTGATTGTGTCCATACCTGAAATGTCAAACTCATTTGAGATGACCATTCCAGAATCACAGAGTGGCGCATATGCTTCGGGACCAAAGCCAAGACGTTGATAGATCAGATATCGATATGAACCGCCTTGCATGGCATGATCAACGATATGTTTCATGGCCCATCTTGTGACTGCCAGTTTCAACATTGGGTCACATTCATCGGCCATTTTATCTAGTTCGGCATTGGCTTCATCCATAAGTCTGCCAAGTTCCTGACTAGCTTCAAACCAATCCACTTTAGGTTCGTCAGTCATTTACTTTCGGCCTTTCAAGAATTTTATCCCATTCATTCGGGTCTTCATACTTGGCTTTGAGTCTTTCAAACTCTTTGCGATCACGTTCTTCGGCTATCGCTTTCCAGTGTGCTTCTTCCTCCAACCGTTTGTTATATTCTCTATCAGTCTCTTCACGTTCTGCCATGATTGCGAGATAACGGTCGCCATATTCTTCATAATACTCAAATCGGGCATCAGGACCATGTTTCTTAATCCACTCATCAAGTGACTTCTTAAAGTCACCAAGAGTTTCATAGTCGATAGAAACATATTCATTTGTTTTAAACATTCGCTTCTGTTTCATGTCTATTTCCACTTCGCTACTTTGATGGCACCATGATAGTCCATCGCATCATTTTCAAAGTTCTTATACTTCTCGACTCTTAGGAAACCTTTAGAGGCGATTTCTTCCGATAGCTTTCGCACCAACTCCCGATGCACATACATTTCCAAACCGCGTGTATCGTCAGTCAAAAGTTCAAAGGATGTGACTCTATGTTTGGCATGAAAAGTGAATGTATCTTCTCTACCGAAGTCTTGGATATGACTCAAATCGTATTTTATTGTTGCTGGCTTCGGTTCAATATCGACACCATGCTTCTTCAAGTATGCCTTACAGAAAGCAATACGATCTTTGTCACTCGCACACTTCTCTGCGTTGCGTTCAAATACAGACTGCGCCAGATGTTCTTCTATGCTCATCTCAACACCTCAAAAGTCAAGATCATCATTAGGAGTCGTTTCATTTCCAAAGAGTAAATCATCTAGGCGATCAGTCTGAATCAACTCTTTACAACGTCTCTTCCAATCGTCACGTTGCCGCTTTGCTTTATCGTATGAGAGTTCATGGTAATCGTTAGCGATAAACTGAACAAGTTTCTCATACCTTTGTAGACGTTCGATTTCACTCATTCCAACACCTCAAATACATAGTATATCATCGGCAAGAATGTTCCGTATAATTGATCCCACCAGGACGGTTGTTCGGTTTTGAAATGACCGATGAACCGATAAGGTGCAATGTCCAGTTCACCAGATACGCCCATTCCCATGGTCAAGAATGTTCTGTGGCTTTTGATTTCACTCTTCTCATCTTCCAGAGTTGAAAGATACACTGTATCGCCGCGCACAAAAACGCCTAGCACCTCACTAACGTCAGCGACTTTAATCATGACGCGAGTTGCATTGCACTGAGAAGTGGCGGCAAGATAGTGTTCACGAATGATCATACCACGCTCTTGTATTTCTCACGGCGACGAATCAATGAAGCAAAACTAACCGATATGCCATACCAATCTGCCACCTGACTTAGTGTCATTGATGATGATCTAATGTCACGTATTTCGGCCTTGGTGAGATTCGACTTTCTAGCAACATTGGTCTTGGTGAGTGTATGTTCCACCCACTTCCAACTATCAAGATGATTCTTATTGCGAACCTTGTTGAGATGCTTGACGGTCACACCATACTGTTCTGCGATGGCCTTTAGATCAACATCATCGTGAGTGCGAAGATACTGGACGATTTCAAGTGTAAGCTTTGCGTTCTTATTGCTCATTTGTCAACTCTGGATGATCAAAACCATAATATTCAAATATCCGATTTCGACGGCGTTGTTCTATGAGAGACGTTACATCATTCCGAGAACGTATCTCTCTTGCGGAAATATATGGTGCGTTTTCGTGCATCAACGCCCTTTGCTCTGGCGTTAGACGATCAAAGATATACATAGCATCTTCTGCCAATTCTTTGACAAAATCCCAATCTCTCTCCATCACATAACCTCATATTGTCCATGTTCATCTGTGGTGTAAACCACGTTACGAATACCAAACTCATTGATTGCTCTTTTACAGCCTTCACATGGTTTGGCAAGACCCCATACGTATTTGTCGGTGTATGATGTAGGTTTCTTTACTCTTGCGATGTATAGATCAGTCTTTTCAAACTCATCTATTGTTATCTCTCTTAGGGCATTCTTGATGGCATGAATTTCGGCATGAAAGTAGATAGCTTCTTCGTTCTTACCGAAACGCGCTTGAAGGGGATGCGACTTCATAGAGTTGAAGCCGATTGAGATGATCTTGTTGCCTTTGACAATAGCAGCGGCAAACTTCACATTCGTTTCCGAATCGTTTGCTTCTGCCACCTTGGCGAGAGTGTATAGTATATCAGTCTTCACTTTCACAAATCATAACCTTACGTTGTAAGTAACGTATCGCTCTTTCTAGGCGTTCAACATCATCTTTGAAGAAACCTAATCCACGATTACATTGATGACAAAGCCAACCACGAAACTCATTGGTAGTGTGATCATGATCGAGACACCATGCGCCATTAGTTTTACCACCCAAGCCTAGACACTCTTCTTCCGTTCTTAGACAGATAGGACAGATATGGTCTTTCGGTTTCGGAATGTACTTCTTATGTCTTGCGGTTTCTTTGGATAGTTTGTTGTTACAGTTCCTACATTCGGCTCTTAGATATTTCGCACCACTAGATGGCGAGAACTCACTAAGCGGAAGTTTTTGATGACACTTGCTACACTTTCTTAGTTCCCGTTTTTCGGGACCAAACAAAGTATTGAAGACTTCGGTTTCGGGCGTCACAATATGCTTCCAGTAGTCGCCTCTATTAAAGAGGATGGTGACTTACTTGGTAGCACAAGTAAAACGGGGCGTCAATACTTAGGGTTTACTTCCCATGGTAGCTTTGATCTGCCATCTATGCTTTTTATGAATGTCAATTCTATCTTGGAGATAGTTGGCAAGACCTAACTCTTTGGATTCATTGGCCTTGGAATAAGCTTCTGTCAAAGAATCCAGAACCTTGTCATTGGCTTCTAGTAGGTTTGTCAACATTTTCTTGGGGGCGGGAATCTGTGCATCCTCTTGAATGTCAGCAAGTTCGGCCATGCGGGATAGCGAACCGGGGGCAAACGAATCAAGGGCGCGAATATGTTCGGCAATATCGTCGATAGAGTCATGCAACTCTTCATACAAATCACCAAAGAACTTGTGATATTGTGGAAACTCTGGCCCGATGTAGTTCCAATGATATGAGTGGGCCTTCATATACATCACAAACACATTGCCAAGAACTTTCTTGGTTGGTTCGACTGCATCGGTCATTTCTGTTCTTCCTCTTCCTTATAGGACGACCACTTATTTAGAGGACAGTCAGAAAATGGTAGCAAAGTTTTAGCGATCATAAAGCAACCACACTCTTTGCAACGGGTAGTAGAAGAATCAAACTTGTCGCATGTGGCGCAAATTTCCATTCTCTTCTTAGCTTCTTCTTTCCTCTTGGCCCAAACTGTAGTAAGCGAAACCATCTCTCATCTCCCAAAATAAAGGGTGGAATTTCTTCCACCCCTATTTAGTTTCATTTTCTTTCTATGTGCATGTGATCAAAGTGTCCTGCTACCTTCCACAGGACCACGTAACCACTTGCTCTTGCCCTTGCGGCAAGTCTGTCAAATCTTGCTCTAGCCGAAGCACTATATGCCTCGCGAACGCCACGACCAATGTTAACGTCGATAGCGCGACCGGCATAATGTCCATGACCATGATGAACATGGTGGACCCCACCGAATGCGGGATGTTCGGAAACACGAAGACCTTCGTGCTGTAGCTGTCTGCCTAGTGCCACGATGCTACCACCATGACCATGAGAAGCATGTCTTTTACCATGATACCAAAGTCTACCATTGCCAAGAACTTTGGCCATGGGATCATATTGGTCTTCTTCCCAATAGGCAGATGTTGATGAATACGGAGTATTCGTGTTGTGAGGCCGTGCCTCTGCCACGACGCACATAGCAATCGTGACGAAGGTTGCCATCGCAACCAAAATAATCTTCTTCATTTTCTTACCTTTCTGTTTAATACGCGCAACGACACAATAAGCCGGTTAGAGTTGAGATTATGGCTGAATTGTGGGGGAGAATGACGCTGGAAACCGCGTCAGAATGTTGCGTGTCTTTTATTTAGACAACTGAAAATTTCAACGATGGAAACTTATCGGCTGCTATAGATGCGGCCCAAGCATGAGGTTTGACTTTAGGAGTCACATTACACATACCACGAATGTAACCGGTAGCCTCTGATATGACACAAGAGGAACCATGTCTTTCATCGGGATTGATATCAATATGAACTTCACATTCACGATCACCAATCACATCACCCAAATCAAGAAACATTTGGGCGGCGTTCATAACCTCTTTCATCAATCTCATTCTTGGGCGATCTGTTCTTTGGTCAAAGTCTCTTTCGCGAACTACATTACCAAAGAGTTTGCAACCGCGATTACCATCATAATGAATAACAACCACGGTTGCATAGTCAGCGAACCATACATTCCCAACTCTATGTCTCTCTGAATCAGCGCCGATATAAATCTTCGTTGTTTCAGATGTATTGGAAATGAAGTCCCTTACTTCTTCTAAGACCATTAGTCTCGCTCAATAAACCTACTATGAATACGAGTAGGTCCAAAGTATTTTGAAATGATCTCTTCGACCACAGATGGCTTGAAGTGTTTGCAAGAGAAAACGTCCATATAGAAGTTTCCTGTATCATTGCAAAAGTGGGCGGCGATGTTTGATGTTTCGATCAACTGGATCAGAGTGTAACCGGCCTTGTCGTCAGTGCCAAAGTGGACGATCTGCGGTTCACCATAAGCAACCATGTCGATTGCTTTTACAAGTTCTTTGGTGAAATCGTAGATGGTGTCAGCATCAGCGATTGCTTTCTTGTCGCCCTCATAGCAATCAAGAATTAGATGATATCCCCAAGCCATATCAGATGTCCTTTTGTTTCTTGCTCTGTGCCTCATAAGCCTTGGCGAGACCAGTGATCGTGTCAGAGTTATAGATCACATTGTCTAATAGTGCGACAACGCAACTCTTTTCGTCCTTTGGTGCCTTGGCAACAATGACCGCAGATTGACCGCCAATCCAGAGTGACTCCAGAACACCGTCTTTCGTTTCCATGTTGAGAAGAAGGAAGAAGCCTTTGTCGTTGAGAATCTTTTGAACCTTGTCGGCCTTATCACAGATAGGCTCATTAGGCTTGGTTTCTGCATATGCAGAGGTAGAAATCATGATGAATAGGGCGCACAAAAACTTCTTCATTATATGTCTCCATTGTGTGGTGCCGGTAGAAAGAATCGAACTTCCGTCAGAGGGTTACAAATCCACTGTAATGCCACTATACTATACCGGCGTCTGCGAACTTAAGAGTAGTTCACATGTATATAGTTGCTATATGAGAAACCACCGGGAGCATCAGGACTCTTACTGTTGATTCTGGCAATGATCTTCTTGGCATAATCTGTCAGAAGATCGGCATAGCCTTCTGGAATGATCAAGCCTTTGGTCACTTCTGCACCAGCGGCAAAGTAACTACCAAACCTAACAGCAAATTCCATCTTGGCGTCATATGCATTCATTGCAGTCATGATCAGAATAGCGCGTGAATGGCCTTCACCTGTCGCCAAGTAATCCATCGTGACAACATAAACGCCATAATCTTTATACTTGTCGGTGTCAACCATTACGCGATTTCCTTTTTGCGTGATATTCTTCCATATGACAGTTAAAGCAGAGGACTTCACATTTTCTCCATTCGGCCACCATAACTGAAAGTGGTATGTCGGGATCAGTAAGATGATACATGCCGCCGCCGTGCATCTTGGTCTGACCATTCTTAGTTATGACTGCCTTTGTTGAAGGATCAAGATGATTGAAGGTTAGAACTCTGGCGCACTTATTGTAACCGCACCTTGCACAACCTTTGGCAAGTTTATACTTGTCTTGCCAATACAATCTTCTATCACGCTTCCACTTTTTCGACTTTCCTCTTTGTCTTTTTACCAACCCCAGTAAGGTTCAACGACAACTGGTGCCACAACTCTAGGCCGTGGATAGCGTCTAACTGGTGCATAATAGGGAACTGCTACAGGCACTGGATAAGGTGCGGGATAGGCGTAACCACCATATGGATAACCATACCCATAACCATAAGCCCCGGCTGCTAGTGCGCCACCGACAATAGCGCCAGCTATGGCAGCACCCGCATAGGCACCACCATAGCCCCAACCGTAACCGTACCCACCCCAAAACTGCGCATTGGCAGTCGTCGGCGTAACCGCGATACCAAGTAACAGCATCAATGAGATAAGTTTAGTTTTCATTTGAATGTTTCCTTTTAGTCGTTTAGCGGAAGTGCTAACGCTTCTTTCAGTAGCGCGACAATCTCATCTTCCTTGCTCACAACAATCTTAGTAGTCGCATAACTACCATTCTTACCTTCACCTGTAACTTCGATCATAAAGCCGTTATCATAACGGTTGATCGTGAAGTTCTCATTTACCTTCACCAGCTTATCAGCAATCTTAGCCATGTTTTTTCTCCTTATCTAACATGCTCAACAGAAACAGAACTCGTGCTACTCATACCAATTGCTCTAGCAGCGCCATAAGAAAGATCAAGGCTGCGGCCCCGAACGAAGGGACCACGATCATTGACTGTGACATGAACACAACCTCTATGACATACTCTAAGAACGGTACCAAAAGGGAGAGTGCGATGTGCCGCCGTCATCCCATGCGGATTGAAAACCTGTCCTGACGCTGTGTGTCTGGAAAGTCTTTCCCCATGGCCGTAGAACGAAGCGACCATAGTGTTTCCCCTAGCATAGCTAGTCCAGCCAGAAGAGTAATCATCAGAAGTAGTATCTTGAACTGCTCTTGCATTTCTTTTCTTTACTCTCGTTTGCTTTGGAGATTGACCACCAAAGATACCATCGAAAAAATCGGTAACAGGATCGGCCATAGCCGAAGTTGTCAGCGTGAATAGAATCACGGCACTTGTCATCATCTTCTTCATATCAAAACTCCGTTCTAGTCTGGTTACACTCAAAGACATAGTAACCAGCATCACGCCAAGCATCGATGACACGATGGCGATCTTCAAAGATACCCATTACTTTGTATTCTGGATTCTTGTCAAGAATACCTTTGAGAATTTCAAGCTTGATACCATCATCATCACGGCGATCACCGCGAGGACGCATATACAAGTCTTCGTTCTTGAAATCGTATTTGTAATGGAGGTTTACCCAATCGAATGTGGGCTGGCGATGTTCTTCGTCACGACCAGTAATGATGATGCACTTGTGACCTAGTTCTACTAGTGAGTGCATCAAATCAAAGACTGCCTCATAAGGCGCGTCTTCCATCTGTGTGGCAAAGAAAGCTTTCCAATCTTTTTGATCGGAAGATAGATGACGAACACGATGTTCGTTGTTAGACAACGTACCATCAACATCAAATATCCATAGTTTATTAGTGTTCATATCATCTCTCTAAAGTTGGCGGAAGGGGTGAGATTCGAACTCACGGAACGCTTTCACATTCGACGGTTTTCAAGACCGTTGCATTAAACCGGACTCTGCCACCCTTCCTATTACTTACATGCCGAACTGCTTCTTTACGATAGCAACGGCTTCGTCAAAAGCCTCACCTAACTTCTCTTCGGAAGCATCTGGTAGAATTGCCTTCATAGCTTCAATAGCAGCATTGCGTGTTTCTTCTGTAATCTTAAACATCATCTATCTCCTTACATTCAAACTTGACTTCCTGCCAAGTCTTTTCGCCAAATGCCTTACGTGGATTCATACACATTAGACAGTTTGGTTTACCACAGTTCATTGCATGTTTCTTATGTAGCTTATGACGATTATTGTCATTCTCATAATACCCATGATGATTAGTCTTGGCAATATCTAGCTGTCGTTCGATATGCCGTTCTTTCTGTAGGAACCGTTTCTGTCTTCTGTCTTTGCTCATTGTGATGCCAAGATATTTATATCAGATACAACGAAACCCACTACTACTGCTATTGCAAACAGGCAAACTAACTTAAAGATTGCCTGTCTCTTGAGTTGATCGTGATTCATGTATTTTCCTTTCCACAAATGACAGAAAGTCACTGTCTTCGTCCATATGCTGTTGAAGCTGATTCACTGTCATTTGATCACTTAGAAAGCATTCCCATAGTTGTTCATAGTTTTCCATTAGAGGAATCCTAGAACTGCCCCAACTGGAAATACAAAGATACCAGCAACACGAGCAATGAACTTTGCTGTTACTGGACTATCCATCGTATGCCAGATGGTGATTAGATTCATTATCCAACCATACCCACCTACAAAGAGTAGAGTGAGGTAGAAGGCGATGAAGCCTAGTGCAAACTTACGATCAACATTATCATGCGGTTTCATTTCACGTTCCTTTTTAGTGGCGGTCCCGGCTGGATTCGAACCAGCAATCTACGGTTTAGAAGACCGTTGCATTATCCTGTTATGCTACGGAACCAATTCTCTTACTTGCTTGTCAGTGATGATACGACGCGATCATAAAGAGCCTTAACCCATGATGGCTGTGGAAGTAGATTCCAACCAACAACCAGACCGGCACCAAAGACAATAAGGTAATCGAGCATAACTTTCTCCTATGCGAATTGTGAGGCGAACGCCTGATTAATATCTAGTGTGACTCGTTGAAGCATGAAGGTAGGGGTGAAACCATGAAACGCACCACCATACTCAACAAACCGCATGTATTCCAGTGCATCATCTTCGAAAAGAAACGAAGCAACAATCTGTCTAGTAGCGTTCTCATAGACATGCCAGAGAAGACAATCATCGTCATCGAACTCTGGATAATAAGTATATAGTGTTTCCATGATCACACCTTTAGTTTGCTGAATTTTGATCTTGCTTCTTTTTTCTCTTCCATCTTCTGCCTGAATACAGGCTTGATCTCTTCCTGTGTTGTTTGGTTAGCATCAACCAAGTCTTGTGCAGTAGAGTCAACGTCATACAGACGCATCTTAGACTTGTCAACACCAATAACAAACCGTTTGTTCTTGGTAGGATCAGAGTATCTATTCTTTAGTTGCTTCACCATTACTTGGTTTAGCTTTTCCATCTCTTCGTTGACAGTGAGTGCAAAGAAGAAGTCTGCGGTAGCCGGTAGACCAAATGATTCCGATGTGTCTGTCATATCAGGATCAGAAGAAGAATAACCAGAACGAGTCAACTGTGTTGCAGACCATACAGGAACTTCAAACTCTACTGCCAGACCACGCAACTCTTCGGCAATCGCCTTGACATACTCATATGAGTTTACGCCACCGGCACGATGTCGGGCAGATGCACAGATGTTGAGGTAATCAACCATGATCACATCTGGAACGAAGTTCTTTTTCAGATTTAGTTCGTTCAACAGACTGCGGAAGTGAACAACCGATGCAGTAGCCGTGGCATACTCTTTTACGATCAGCTTACCATTCGTGCGACCTCTGACATTTGCGATCTTCTGGTCATACATATCTTTGGAAAGCATCATCAAATCATCTAACGAGACATTCAAGAGATTGGCGTCAATACGCTTGGCGACTTCTTCTTCGGCAAGTTCCAAAGTAATGTATAGAACATTCTTGCCGATGTTCATGTATGATGCCGCAAGATGACACATCGTGAGTGACTTACCAGCGCCGACACCAGCTAGAATGATGTTGAGTGTCTTCTTGGGAACACCGTTCTTCGTGATCTTGTTAAAGAACTCTAGATCGAAAGGAATGCGTTCTTCCTTACGATGGTAGTATTCATAACGATGGGCGGCTTGTTCTAGATAGTCATGGCCAATATTCGGGTCAAAAGATATGGCAATAGCATCGGAGAGGATACCAGGGATAGCACCTTTAGTTTCTTTCGTTTTGCCTTCAAGGATTTCGACCGATTGCATGATTGCATTATAGATTGCTTTCTCTTGACAGAATGTTTCTGTTGATTCGATCAACCATTCTAGATTTGTTTTTTCTTGATCGGCTTCTAACTCTTTCAGCATCGCCACAGTGTTCTTCACTGTATCGTCAGATGTGCCGCGAATGTTGTTGATCTCGATTTCGAGTGCATCGAAAGTCGGCTGATTGTTATATTTCAGAACGAAACCGGCCACCTCCCGAAAGAGTAGCCGGTCTTCTGACTCACGAAAGTAATCTTCCTTTAAGAATGGAAGAACCTTACGAGTGTAGTCTTCATTCCTGATTAGGTTCTTGATGATCGTCTGTTCGATTCGCAATGTCGTTCATTTCCTCCATCTCTAGTAATACTGCATTCAAAATCAGGCCAAGATGTTTAACAAAGTATTCGTCTTGACGCAACTTCATTTCGGAGAATTTTTTAGTTTCAGTCAAATCATAAGCAAAGCGCAATCTTGGAATATTGTCTTCGTCTAGTTTGAATTGGACTGTGGTGAAGCGAAACACGACACCAGTGTATGGCTGTGTGAGAATTTCGATGGGGCATGTGGTACCGTCTTTCTTGGGATCAAACAGGTCATCACGAAACTTGTAATCTTCATTCAGAATCATATCTACCTCACATATAAAGGACGATAAGCTTCATTGCCTACCGTCCTTATATATGTGTTAGATTTGCCAAGGAACGCTTTCGACTGACTCGATAGAGGATAGTTCCAGTTTAACTTCGTTCACTGGCGACTGTTCTTCTAGTTCCATTGCCAAATCTTCCCACCGATTGGCCCAACCATGATAGTCTTCGGCTGTTTCTGATTTCTGCCAACGTGAAGATTGTTCACTGGCATACTCTCTAACCTCTTCGGCAAACCCCGAACCAAACTTGTCGATCTCTCTTATAGTGGCATTGGTGCGAATCAGAACTGCGTTCAAGTCACGAATCTTGGCATTGATTTCGTCAACCAATTCATTCACTTGCCAATCACAATCACGATAGGTTTCGATCAGGGTTTTGAGTTGGGCTTCGTCTTGCGGACCAAGGTTCATGGGGATGTTCCCTTAAAAGTAGCAACATCCCCATTCTAAGGCTTCTGGTACCTAAGTCAAGCTGATTCTTCGGCGTCAGAAACCTTTGTTTTTCCATACAAAAACTCATCCTTACAGGCTGCATCGATGGCGTCTAGGATGTCTTTCGTAAAGTATTTCTCTGGTTCCTTTTCGATCTGTGATTCGAAAGCTTTAGAGCCATCGGGCAGTTCGATTCGGGTAGAGACTTTCTTGAAGATGTCAAACTTCAAAGCCAAGTCTACTAGGCCGTAATACTTATCCAGACCCTTCGAATACTTCAAGAGTGTTTCCACCTTCTTGTTTTCGATGGTGAGGCGTGACTTCTTCAAGGTACCAGTAATGAGTGCGCCGGTAACGTCACCATCCTTATCCTTATCCTTCTTCTTGGAAAGGAAGATGATTGATGATGCAGCATACTCTAGACCAGAACCGCCACCCATCTTCTTCATTGGCACATACGAACCAACAACATCATAGACATGGTTGGTGACAATGAGTGGCACCTTGGCCTTACCAAGCTTTAGTGTAAGAACGCGGAAAGCGCCACGTACCAACTGTGCGCGAGTCATATCGCGAGTGTCCTTGCCGTCAGCGATATCCTGCATTTCCTTATCGGTTGACAGGTTGCCAAGTGAGTCAAGAACAAACAACATTGGTGGACGATCAGCGTCTTTGTTTGCCAGATACTTGTCTAGTATCTTGACCGCCTGCGTTCTAAACTCTTGAACAGTAGCAACAGGCACAATAGCGAAACGCTTAGTATTAATGCCGCGATCAACAAGGAACTGCTTACTAATTGCAGATTCGGACTCAAAGTAGAAGACGAATCCATTAGGGTTGTCTTCAAGGAACTGATAGCAGACATTAAGGGCATAGAAGGTCTTTCCTACAGATGGTTCGCCAGCAAATGCAGTCACCTTGTTCTGTGGCAATCCCTGATAGATTGAACCAGACAGTAGTGCGTTCATGACATATGAACCAGTGTCAATGAAGCCGGTAACGTCACCAGCATCAACACCATCTTCTGCAATACCAGCGTATTCGTTGTTAGTTTCTTTTAGTAGATCATCGAACATATCAGACATAAGTTTCTCCTTTGTCATTCACCCAACAATCTCGTTAGGCGAAAAAGTCTTCCAAGGTAACTACCTTGTTCTCATAAGCATGTTTGATTCTAAGTTCTGCAATCTCAAAGTATGCCTTGTCCATCTCGACACCAACAAACTTGAAACCTTCAAACCCACATGCTTTGCCAGTAGAGCCAGACCCCATGAAGGGATCAAGCACGGTGCCACCTTTCGGCGTTACCAGCTTCACCAAGTATTTCATCAAATCAGTCGGTTTGACTGTAGGATGAATATTCTTTCTTTCTGACCATCTACCATATGGATTACCATCTTCACCTTGTAAAGCCTTTTCCATATGGTTTGGTCTAAACTCTGCGGCAGCGGGCATACGTTCTAGTAGCTTGTCTAAGCCTTCTTCCTTGTCAGCCTTTGATGCTTTGGCTGAATAGAAGTAGCGTCCTTCTTCTATGGTGATTGCACCATCATGAAGAACATTAGCTGGCCAGCGATCACCAACCCTACCCTCTTCGATATTGATTCCACCAGTGCCATACTTAGAGACGTTTGCTGCAACAGTCTTTTCAGATATAGGCTTACGTGCAACTACCACCGGTTCATGTGCTGGCTTCAATGCAGTTCCCACACCTTCACCAACTTCATGTGACTTAGGGAATCCAGTTCCATACAACCACATGATTTGATCACGTATCTCGAAACCAGCATCTTCAATTTGAACTGTGCCACGATGATATGTGCGAGAACCAAAGAACGCCAACAGATGACCTCCCGGCTTCAAGACACGAAAGACTTCCTTCCATATCTCTGTTTTGGGAACATCATAATCCCAACCCTTGTTCATATAGGAAAGACCATAGGGAGGGTCAGTCACACACGAATCGATAGAGTTTTCCTCCATCGTCTTTAGTGCATTCAAGCAATCATCATTGTATAACTTAAACTCCATTCACTTCACCTCGACAAAGTGTTCCTGTAGTTCCTTAGACATTTCTTTCAGAACATGACCACCAACACCAACACGAATAACTCTAGTTAGTTCGATCACCAACTCTGGCGTGATAGACTCACCAGGTTTGAACTCATAGAGTTTGCCGGGAGAATAGCGAACATGTTTGTCTTTCTGACTCATGAAAAAAAGTCCTCTAGTGATGCAGTCTTTTCAGTCTTCCAACCAATAGCATCAAGAATAATCTTTAGCGGTTCAAGGAAGCCTTTGGAGAACTGTGTGTTGTAATCGATGAATGGCGCAAGACCAAACTCTTCTGGAATACCGCCCTGTGGAAAAGCAATCACATTGCTCTGCACAGTGTTAGGTTCTTTCAGATAGACATACTTGATCTTCTCACCTTCCTTGATCGTTTGATACTTGTTGGTTAGCTTGTGCTTTTTAAGTTGATGGTTATACACCAACGCGCCTCGCACATGAAATGGTGTCTTGAAACCCCATATCGTTTTGGAGTCAGCATACTTAGTTAAACCAGAACAGCCTCTAGGCGAAGCGATGTCTGCCAGCGGTAAGTTTGGAAACTCTGCACGAAACTCTTGAATGAACTTCTGTACAGCTTCTTCACCTTCATCGAAGATTAGATTGACTGCATCCCAAAGCTTCACACGACAAGCCGTGGGTGTAGATGACTTGATCATCTCTAGCCCCATGACCTTCTTCTTCGGCTTGGCGTATTGCACACCTTCCGAATTATGCACATTCAAGATGTATCGTTTCTTGGCTGTCCAGATTGCTTTGTCAGCCAAGACTTCTCGCTTCATTGCAATCTTTTGTTGATAGACATTAGTATAGTCTCCAATGTCTCGACAAGCTTTATCAATGATAGGTTGAATCTTAGTTTCACAGACCTTATCCATGAAGGCGATTGCCTTAGTAGTGTCAGGCGACTTCCCCATAGTCGACTCAACCAGCCCATTAAGGCGTAGGTACACCGAGTCTGTATCAACCGCGATAACATAGTCTTCATCGGTCTTTAGCACCTTGTTCAAGTAGTCGTTGATAGAGTTTTGAATGTATCGAATCGACAACTGACCAGTGGTCGTTATCGCGATAGCATGGCGTATATCAAAGAAGCGAAAATACTGTGAACCAAGAGCGCCATAAAGACTATTAAGAGAAACCTTCTTCGAAAGTTGAAGGTTCTTGAACTTGGCGACTCTCTTTTTGATTTCAGTTTTTCTTTCAGGGTCATGTTCATTTTCCAGTTCTTGTTCGGCGTCAAGCATAGCCTTCTTATACTTTTTACGATCAGCAAACATCTTCTCAACCATCTCTGGCATGAAGCCTTGCTTATCGCGCCGATAGAACTGACCATTGGCCGTTAAACAAACATTGTGAGTGTCAAGGCAAGATGTATCGATGCTTCTAGCAAGAAGCTTATCAACACTAACCCCACTGGCGATAATGCGACGCATATCATCGTTATAATCGCTAGGCTCAACAATGGTTTCGGGAGAGATGTTGCTTCCCATAATAACAGACGGATACTCGCTGTTAACATCGAAAGAAGCCACAAAAGGATGATAACCCACAAGAGGTTCTTTAACATAAGCACCAACATACGCTTCGTCCTTACTATGTGTCACCAGAGGCGGCACAACGATCTTCTTTGCCTTAAGATGATTAAAGCAAATCACATCCCACATGCGAACCTGTTGAAACACATCTTGGAAGTTACACTTGTTGTCGTATGAAAGTGTCAGCGCAAGTTCAATGAACTTATGCTTCTCATCAATGCGATCAACGAGATCAACGTCCTTGATGTTATATTCGATGAACTTCTGAAAGTCTTCCTTGTACAGAGTATGAAGCGAACCATACTCTTCATAGGAAAGCTTACGTTCGCCAAGTTCGACACTGGCGATATTGTCTAGGGAATATGATTCCTGTGACTGTCCATCGGGCGCATACTTGCGATACAACTCTAGTAGATCGAGAGTTGCCGTGCCAAGCAAAGTGTAAGTCGTGTATTCACGGCCTTTGTATTCTTTCTTCTTATCATTGATCACACCCCAAGGTGATAGGCGTCTTGCCATATCAGTTCCCATCAACTTGGAAATGCGATTGACAAGATAAGGAATGTCGAAGCCTTCGATGTTCCAGCCTGTAACAATGTCGGGATGATCTATCGTCCACCAATCGATGAAACGCTTGATTAGATCAAACTCATTGTCACACTTATAGTAAGTAACATCGTTACGAGATGTCTGGAAATCACCACAACCGAATGTAGTGAACACACCATCCATCTTGACTGTGATTGCAGTCAACTCACCATTCGCCAAGTCTGGTTCTGGAAAGCCATCTTCGGAACCAACTTCGATATCGATGTTGGCAATGCGAATACCGTTCACATCCCATTCAATGATGTCGGGAAACTCATCTGCCACGAAACAGTATTCGTAACGACGATTACCGTATATCGTAAAGTTCTCTACTTCCTCATAGCGTTTGACGAACTCACGAGTTTCCTTGATATCACCCTTCTGGATTCTACCAACATTCTCGCCATAGATCGTTTTGTATTCTGACTCCTGTGAAGTCGGAATGAACAAAGAAGGAAAGTAATCGACGCGATGTTTCACGCGCCGACCGTTCTCTACACCACGATAGAGAATCTTTCCACCCCACACTGCTACGTTAGTATAGAACTTCATTCTTGACCTGGTAGGATTAGCTTGTTTTCTGCCATGACCAGACCACCGAACACAGCGTTATACTGGTTGGCGAACTCTGTGATTGGATTCATTACAGCCATTACTACATGAATGTAAAGTTCAATCTCTTTGTCTTTCGTCCAGTGCGAGAACGGGGCAAGGGCTACTCCCGGCGACGTTTCATCTTTGGAAGGTACCACAACCACGCGAACAGGGTCTTTGATCTTGATCTTCTTATCATTGATTTCAAGAACATCACCAAGAATATCTTCGCCAGTAAACAAGCGAACTAGTTTTAGATTCTTTGCCATTAGTCTACAATCTCCATTAGATAGTCATAGACTCCAAGAGTAATCCACTTCTCTGGAATCAGCGTGACACGAGAACCATTCTCATTCACGAAAGTATAGGCGTTGTCAACGTCCATGATCTTACCAATACGTTCCCATTTGCCATCAAAGGCGCGTTGCTTGAAGTCTTCTTCAAGAATCGTCATGTTCTTCTCGCTCATTACCATTTTTGTTCTCCTTTTTTAGGTATTCACGATACATACCAGATAGTTCAACGGCAGCAAGAATGTCGGGATCACCCGCCACATCATATGCTTCCTTATCATTTAGTTCACGTAATTGTAGGTCATCACCATACGCACAGATGTGACCACAATACAGACAGACCGTAACATCTCCCGGCTGCGGCGTATTACCATCACCATCTACCCGTGCGGCACCATCAAGCTTATGGTGACAGGCAGGGCATTTAGTTTCAGGCGTTTTTGTTGAGAGTTGCACGGCGATGTTCCTTCACTTTAGTTTCAACTTCTTTTCTCAATTCCCACAAACGATTCACTAACAGAACCTTGTAGGCACTCATAGGCATGATACGAATGCCAAGATGAATAAGCTGTCTGGCAATGATATATCGCAAGACGTTAGTTGTATGTACCACATAGAACATTGTTCATGCCTTTCGCATAGAAAACCCGATAGCGCGAACACTATCGGGCCAGTTGTTGTTACTTACGAAGTTCTTCTGGAATGAGACGTTTGGCTTCACTCGAATCGAGAACTTCAACAGGAAGACGGGGATGTGGGCTTTCATGAACCAACCACTTGGGATCATGGCCATTGCTAGATGACCAATGGACGCCAAGCATAGTTGCTTCGACCACACAGTGATATGGACCGCAGACCATAACATTACTGGTTGTGCAGATCGTGACATAAAAAGCCATGTGATACGCCTTCTAACAGGACTCTTGAACATATACATTATACACCACCCATAGCGTATGTCTACAGAAACCTTACGACCATAAGCCTCTGTAATACTTACCAAAAAGCCGTAGGCCATTGTCAATACGATCACTGTATGCCTTATGGCCATCCTTATCGAACCAAGAGCCATTATCGACACGTTCCAACCGGTAAAGGGAATCTTCGGATTCACCATCACCCGAAACCAGAACATGGTTAAATTCTGGTTGACCATGGTGAAACTGACTCTCCCAAGAATCATCTACAAGATTCTCGAATGTCCAGATCAACTCTTTCAACACCCATTCCCATTTATAGTGTACCCAGTTGTCACCCATATCCCAACCATTCTCATCAAACTTTTGATCGGAATGGCGCATGTGTTCTGGCACATCTTCATCATCAACCATGGGCGAACCATGCTTTTCTTCCTGTAGCTTTTTCAGCATCGGTAGAATGATCAATGCCAGTGTGTGGTCCATTGACCATACATCATAGCGATCAATACGAACGTCGATCTTGCGTTGTCTCTTGGAGTCAATCCAGTTGCAAAAATCTGACACCCATGTTTCGGAAAGCCATTCGCCAATCTTCCACTGTGTGTCTTCACTGACAAATGGAATCATTTCGGCCAGTTGATACGGGCCAACCCAATTCCTATATGGGCCAATCTTTACTTTCATTCCAAACCTCTCTTTGAGCGTTCCTGCATAGCAGTAAAATCGCCTTTACTTAGTTCGACATATGACTTGCGAATCTCTGCCTTCATATTCTTGGCACAGGTGGCACAGTCGGTTTCTTTTCCTAGATCATTCATGATTGTCTCAACAGACGGAATCTTGAAGGTGCCAGCATACTTGGCGACCGCTTCTCTGATTTCCTCGCTTGTGACCATGTTACAAGAACAGACGATCATGAATACTCCCAAGAATCTGATTTCCTAAATAGTTCTATCTGATTTACTTAGGGGGGTCAAGATGTTCCCGACATTTGGTCTAGATAAAGTTGTTGCACAGATCATTGGTGTTGCCATTCTACTGGTGCTTTTGGTTGGTGGTTATTATTGGTGGAAACATTCTGTGAAGGCCGAAGCCTTGGCCGAATGGAACCAGAAGCAGATCGAACAGGTTCAAAAAGAACAGCGCGAACTCATCAAAGACCTAACCGAAGTGGCAGAGAATCAGAAGGTTCTTCTAGAGGAAATGAGACGGGCCAATGACGCACTTGATAGCAAGTTTGCCGAACTCGAAACCCACCTCAATTCTAAGCAAGTAATCGCCAAGTATAAAGGCACCTCTTCGTCAGACGTTCTAAAGAGAACCTTCAAAGAACTAGGGAGAAATTGATTATGAAAAAGTTTGTGATTCTAACCGCGCTTCTACTAGCCGGTTGTAACTCCACCCAACCAAACCTCATTCAAACCAAACTAGCAGTCGTGACACCTCCACCAGAGATGTATGATTGTCCTATCGAAAGAAAGTTTCCACACTGGCAGACCTTGAATGATCTTGAAGTCGCCAAGACAGTTGTGAAACTCTACAAGAACAACATTCGTTGTAAGAACTCAATTGATACCATCAAAAAGTATCTAGAGAACGCCAAACAGCAAATCGAGAATTGATGCCTGTTTTTCTTCCGGTAGGATAACAGGAAACCTACTGTTCAAGGTTAGACGGTGTATAAGACCGACTGCCTTCGGAAGGAACTACTACATTCTGGAAAAGTAATCTTTCAACTGTTCCAGATTGCCAACTACATGACCGTTTCTAAAAGCAATCGGTTCACTGGTATGTAGACCACTTGCTGTTAGAAAGGCGCGGGCTTCACCTGTCATGTGGCGATGTGAGGCAGAGATGCCCTTAGATTCTAGTAAGTTTCTAAGAGCATCAAACCTTTCATCTTGCGCCCATGAGAATGTTACCCAATTCTCACTCACTCTCTTCTTCCTCTAAATGAGTCACGAAGTTACCAGGATGCTTTAGAATGCTGGCAAGAAACTTTGCGAACTCTGCCAACTCTTCCTTATTGTAATCGGCAGCGATCTTCTCTTCTCGAATGTATGCCGTGATCAAGGTATAAGCCTCATTCGCGGCACCATAGCTTAGATTTTCAACTAGCATATAGTGTCTCCTTAAAACAGGTCTTCAAAAGAAGCCTTGTGGTTTTCATAAAAGCGCCGCAAAATCAGTTCATGGTCGTCTTTCTGATAGACAATGATGTTATCACCACCATCGACGCGAACGATGTCACGCGGGGCGAACTGGACATTCAGCCATTCGTAATCATCATCATCGTCGTCATCATCATAGTAATCGTCAGCTTCAACCGCCACCGGCTGTGGCTTCCTATTCTCTTCCAGTTTGAGTTTGATAGAGATGGTGAGGGATTCGTTGAACGGATTCCCCTTCCATTCCTTATCCATAACATTAGGCATTAACTCACCGTCATGCTTCATGCTAACGACCTTGTACATGTTCTTGCCAGAGTATTCGACCTTGGCATTGAGAATCTTGATAGCTTCTGTCGGCGGTTCATCGTAACGATTCATTTCTTCGACAAGTGCTTTGAGCATGTCAAAGTTGAACTGTGAGAACACAGACGAAACGGCAACGACCTTTTCGATGTATTCCTTGTTGTTGAGATTGTCTTCGCAATACTCACGAATGAACTCAACACCAAGACCAGCGAAGTCGATCATATAGAAGATGCGACCGGGACGGTTACGCATATGTTGATCGATTCGGTAACGATCATTACAGGTCAGAACGAACAGCTTCTTTGAAGGAAACACACCATCAAGAAGAGTCAGCATTGCTTCCTGTGAATCGGAATCATAAACCTTTTCGAACTCATCAAAGAGAATCAGGCAAGGCTGATGAATGTCCTGAATGAACTTGTTGAAGGCGTCACCAGCCCATGGCGAATTGATGATGATGGTAGGAATACCATAACGATTCGCAGCTTCGATAACTAGATTCTTGGCGAGAAGAGTCTTACCAGAACCTTTCTCACCAGCCAACAACACGCCAGTGCTGTTAGGACGATCAAGGAAGGTATTCAGAATACGATCAGTATTCTTTAGCGTATCGCCATAGAGTTTTGGTGGAAGAGTGAAATCTTCAACCTTTTCAAGAAACCAATTACCCTGTTGATCACGGCCAATGACATAGCTTCCCATTGGCAGAGTGCCATGGGTAACACGGGCAGTATCATCATGGGGGCGATACAACTTACCATATTGATCAAAAGCGGTCATGCTCTATCCTTCACTTCGATTCATGATGTTGAGAACAGTATTAGAAGGTGACTATACTTGTCAACCCCTATTCTTTAGTTTACAGACAATAGCGAAAGTCTCACCCTCTTTTGGCGCAATAGCTAAAGAAGCAAGTTTTTCCTGTCCTTCACGAAGACAAGACATTGGAGTATTGGTAGCATCCAATGGAATCTTGTCGGCGGCAGTATCTGCATTACAGGCAATGATGCCCTTGGCGCAAATGAGAATGATTGGTAGATAATCCATCAACACTTAATCCCAATCTTGGCGGGATGCCACTCGCCATTGACATTGACTTCGGCTTCATAAGTGCCAGCCTTACATGCCTTGGGATCGATTCGAACATGATGCTGTTCGCATTGACCGGAAGCAAGGCACATAAAGAGTGTTGCCATTACTAGGTTCATTTCTTCGTCTCCTTTTCGACAAGTTCATTCTTTTCTTTCTCAATCCATGTTTTGAGAAGATCGATTGATGGGTCAACGATTTCACCAATCTTGGGATTGTTTAGAATCTTCTCACCATATTCGGAAGAAGCAATGAGAATCACTGTCTGTCTGCTAGGAATAGCAACACTGACAACAGCAATGACACACCATGCGGTGATCATCTGTTTTACTGTGAAAGGAAAGTTCTCTTTCTCTTGAGTTGGCTTGTTTAATCTCACCAACCCATCATTGTATTCGGCATGTAACATCTTAAAGATGACTATTACCGGTATTAGAACCATCAACAGAATAAGGATGATGTTTGTTGAACGCACAACATCGGCGGCATATATAATCCAACTCAAACTGTTCATCGTTTATTTTCCTTCAATACACGGTCAGCGATTCTAATCATCTCGCCAACTGTTGATGCGTTCATAATGTCTTGCAAGGCGTTCTCATAGATTTCTTCCTTGCTAGGTTTACGTTTTTCTTCGCGAAGCTTGATCAAACCAAGCATTCGCTCTTGTTCATGGTTCTCCATAGATGTCTACCCATACTGCTATGATAAGAAACACCATAATCGAGAAGCCTATACAGGCACCGATTGTCTGTGCAACATATTTAGTCATGGCATATACCATAGGCCGGTAACAACACCTAGCACATATGGAACTAGAATGTTGATTAGCAGAACTGCACAGAAAGTCAGAACGGCAGGGTTAGGATTCTCTTCGTCAACCGGGACGGCGTAGCAAGTATAGAAGCTACTCATGATGCTTAAGAACAAACAAATTATCACACTACCTACTACTACACCGAAGAGAATCATGGCTGTTCACCTTTCTTTATTTTATCATAGTAGTAGATATATAACTCACAAAGTTGATACACCTTATCTACCATCTTGGGGTCAGTTGTCAGTTTTAGTTCGGCTTCCAACATAACCCTTTCCATACCGTTTTCATTAGCTATCTGTCGTAATGTTTCAATGCACATCTCCAAATCTTCTGATACAAGATCGAACATGTGGTGATTCCTTTTGTCTGAAATAACATTAGTATAATCCCCAATGACGAAGAATGTGCTTCAATAGGACTTCAACCAAAGCCCATGTTAAGAATAGCGTAATCGCTAGATGTAATCGTGCGTCCAGCATCTTTACCTCTAAAAGTGTAAAGAGTATTTAGTCGGCACAGTTTCGGCCATGATCATAGATGTACGGCGACGGTCCTTTGAGAACGCACAACTTACCGTAATCACGCGAAGGCACATCGTGACCAATTGCGATAAACGCAAAGATCAGAATGATCAGATGCAAACTGACGATGTTGTAAAATCTAGTCATGCGACACCTCTAAAGGTGACAGAGGGTCTAGGCCGCAACGTACGAAGGATTACAAGATTCGTCACGGGGAAGACCCTCTGTCGTCTCTTACTCAAAGCCGTTACCGTCAGCGATATCGCCACAGGCCAGCCAGAGAATACGATCAAGATTATCATCATGGTTTGACAGTTCGGTGTCATCCCATGCGCCATAACCTTTTAACTCTTCGCGAAGATCAGCGGGATCGATCTTATCGAGTTGTTCCTTGATATGCGGGAGAGTGTGGAGGTATGCCACATCGGCGTCACACTGGCCGGGATGGGAACCTAAACCGGCTTCCTCTTCGGTCAATTCGATTTCGATATTGCCGTGAGTCGAGATATACCACATAGCAAATCCCCTAATGATTCGATATGATCATTATACAGGACTGACAGTTACTGTCAAGCTATCGGTAAGTTATTGATCTTCCTGCATGTCTTCCATGTCAGAATTGGGAATCAGAGGCGTTCCGGCACCTCCCGACACACCGGGAACCGATGATTGCCACCCTTTTCTATAGCCATCGGAAGGTGGTGAAGCGCCTTTGATTTGCGCCATGCTTTCTTCATATGTGCCGGGACCAAGAGACCTGTTTTCAGTCGTCATTGCGATTTGAGCATTAGCAACCGTGGGGAATACCACCACACAAATCACCATCAAAGATTTCATCATACATTCTTGCCCCGTTTCTTCTTATACAGATACCATTGGAGTCTTATGAAACCGATGCCTCTGTTGATATAGTCTGACAGATACACATCACGCTTGTTATTGAGTAACCAAAGTCTCTGGTTGTCTTCCTGCATTGCACTTATCAAGTATGCTGCACGACGAGGAACAGACATACAATGGACATGGTTATTCTTCTCGACCCAATCTGCTAAATCATGCAGTTGCTTAATTAGTTCGTCGTGGTCATTCATCATGCGCCCCAGTAATAATTGATTGGTTGCCAAAAGAAACCCTCTGGCAACTTTATATCACGAAGAACAGATGGTGATGTTTTACGTTCATTCTTTTCTCTAATCTCTTTCCAATTTGGTTTGAGAAAAGCACAACGCTTACCATCCATTACCTTTATCTCAACTTCATTGGGATAATAGTATTCAGTCATCATGCGCCCCAGTAAATTACTTCTTCTATTTTACGCCCATATAAAAAACCACCATCATCATATCCACGTATTCTAAGAAGAACTTTCAAGTCAGAAGAAAACATGGCGTAGTCAAGAATACCACACTCTTCCATAAGAAGATCAAATGTAGGATTGGCCCATTCTTCATCAGTCATCTACTCTCTCGCTATATAAAAATACACAAGAACGAATCCTACAATAACAGCAATATATTGATAGGTTAGGTTTTGTGAAAACATTCCGACAAATGCTACAGCGGCCAAAGAACCGCCTAAAGCATATCTAATTCTTTTCATTATATTCTTCTATTGCTTTTTGTAATTCATCGCAAAACTTTCGGCAGCCATCGTCTTTTTCTTCTGCTAACTGCAAAGGAACGGAAAGTGTTATTACCATTTCAGGAGTAAAAGTTTCTTCATTCACTTTGATTGTTTTTGATAGGATTTTCATCTATTCTCTCGCCTACTTCATTGACGTGGAAACCAGCACGGACTTCTATTTCATCCTGTGTTTGTTTATAGAACTTGAACATATGATTACAATACCATCTGTCCCGATCTCCACCGTCGAACTTTTGTTCTTTTATATAATCATCAAACAGTTTGTTGTATTCAGACTGTGTGATGGATTTCAATCATCCATTCCTCTATGCAAAATCTCATAAGGTACCTTACG
>JACCDG010019882.1_pt1 | contig 37003 bp, 32 predicted proteins | sample 7442471 | NCBI WGS metagenome assembly JACCDG01 (sample SAMN15323444, study PRJNA562643) | freshwater metagenome | isolation source: river surface water | place: USA:Blue River Watershed | collected 2017-08-17 | reverse complement strand
TCTAACATCCGCTATTGTTCCAACCGGAACTGTAAATACTGCAACTGTTGGAACATATACAAGAACATACACTGTAAAAGATTCAAAAGATGTAACAGTTTCTGTAACAAGAACTGTTAATGTTGTGAATCCAAATTCTTTTTCATTAACTGTAACTAGAAGCACAGGGGGTAATGTAAATAGTTTGGATGGATTTATAAATTGTGGAACAACTTGTTCTGCTGTTTATAGTCAAAATACAAATGTTACTTTAAATGCAGTCCCTTTGAATGCACAGTGGATATTTGTTGGTTGGAGTGGGGCTTGTTCAGGAACTTCTCTTACTTGTGTCGTTACGATGAATGCTTCTAAAACTGCAAGTGCTGAATTTAGACCAAGACCTTTTGATTATAGGGAATTTTAAAGACTTTACTTTTTTAGACTTTTGTCTATAATACTCTTATGCTTAAACACAGACTTTTATCATTATTTTTATTAGCTTTTTTGGCATTATCTGTATTTTTTGTTTATAAAACAGAAAAAGGTGATTCAAAATATAAATTCAAATTAGGTCTTGATCTAAATGGTGGAACAGAATTGACTTATTCAATAGATACAAATTCTGATAAGATTTCAGATCTAAATTCTTCGATTCAAACACTTAGAGATGTTATAGAAAGAAGAGTTAATATTTTCGGTGTATCTGAACCAATAGTTTATACTCAAAAAACATCATTTTCCGATGATAAAAATGGTTACAAACTTATAGTAGAATTGCCTGGAATAAGTGATGTTTCTGAGGCTGTGTCTATGATAGGGCAAACACCAAAACTTGATTTTATGTTGGTTAACCCTTCTGTTAGAGGTCTAAGTCAGGAAGAGATAGCTAAAAAACCAGTATCTGAGGTGTTTATTGAAACAGGATTAGATGGCAGTTTGCTTAAAAAAGCTGAATTGCAATTTACAACACAATCATCTGGTAATATTTCTGGAAAACCAGTTGTTGGTTTGTTATTTAATGATGAGGGTAAAGAGTTATTTGCAAAGATCACCAAAGAAAATAAAGGTCAACTTTTGGCTATATTTTTAGATGGTAATCCAATATCAATACCTGTAATAAATGATGAGATTTCTGATGGTAAAGCTATTATATCTGGCAATTTTAAAACACAAGAAGCTAAGGATTTGGTTAGAAATTTAAATTATGGAACACTCCCTTTACCTATTTCTCTTGAAGCAACAAATACAATAGGTCCGTCTTTGGGTGCATCTGCACTTCAAAGTGGCGAAAAAGCTTTAATTTTCAGTTTTTTGCTGATTGCTCTGTTTTTGATAATTTATTATAGACTTCCTGGTTTGATTTCAGCTATTTCCCTTGTGTTTTATGTTGTCATTTCATTTGTTGTTTTTAAAATTATTCCTATTACACTTACATCAGCTGGTATAGCAGGATTTATACTTTCTGTTGGTATGGCTGTTGATGCAAATATTTTAATCTTTGAGAGATTGAAAGAAGAGCTTAGAAAAGGTAACAATGTATCATCTTCTATAAGGCTAGGTTTTTCTAGAGCCTGGCTTTCTATAAGGGATTCAAATATATCATCCATAATAACCGCAATCGTTTTGTTTTGGTTAGGAACATCTTCTATTAAAGGTTTTGCTTTGACACTCGGAGTTGGAGTTTTGATTTCAATGTTGACTGCAATATCAATATCTAGAACATTTTTGTTTGCTTTGACAAAAGAATCAAAAGAAGATTCTAGATTGAAGAAGTTTTTATTCAGTAATGGATTTAATTTATAAAATATTATGTTTATCGTAAAACAAAAAATCATTTTCTTTATAATATCAATTGTCTTAGTTTCTCTTTCTGTTTTTGCAATGTTTAGGTTTGGTTTTAATTTTGGTATAGATTTTACAGGTGGTTCTATATTGGAGATTAAATATTTAGAAACAAGACCAGAACTTTCTGTTATCAAAGATGATTTGAGTCAAGTTGGTATTTCAGGGTTTATAGTAACTCCACTTGCTGATGAGTCTATAAGTATAAAAACTAAACCTATAAATCAAGATGAAAAGGGTTTGATCATAAGAACACTTTCAAAAATGGGTGATATTCCACTTAAAGAGCAAAAATTCAATTCAATAGGTCCATCAATAGGTGGTGAATTGAAGAATAAATCTTATGTTGCTGTTTTAGTAGTTATATTGTGTATAGTCTTGTATATAATGTTTGCATTTAGAAAATTATCAAAGCCTCTGACTTATGGTCTTGCTACTATAATAGCACTCGTTCATGATGTTGTTGTTGCTACTGGTGCCTACATATATTGGATTTCTTATAGAGGTGGAGAAATAGATTTGCTTTTTATAACAGCAATACTTGCTATACTTGGATATTCTGTTCACGATACAATAGTTGTTTTTGATAGAACAAGAGAAAATCTTCTATTAAAGAAAGGTGATTCTCTTGAAGAAACAGTTGGTCTTTCAATAAAAGAAACTTTCGGAAGATCTATAAACACTTCTGTTACTATATTTTTAGCATTGTTGTGTTTGTATTTTATAGGTAGTCAAGCCACTTTAAATTTCTCTTTTGTTTTGTTGGTTGGTGTTGTTGTTGGAACTTATTCATCAATATTTTTAGCATCTCCACTACTTATAGTTTTAAATAGAAAAAAATAAAAAGTATTTTGTTTACTTCACTTGTTTAGAAATAAGAAAGTATCTTTCTCATTTTGCTCGCTTTATTTAGAAATAAACATTGTGTTTTTAAATAACCACTTTTTATAAAATGTTCTTTGTTATATAATTGTATACAATGGACACAAATCAAATTACATATTTTGCAGAGACTGATGCTAGAAGCAAGAAAATTAAATTTGGAATAAAGGCCAAGGATAGACTAAAACATATGTATGTTATTGGAAAGACTGGTATGGGTAAGTCTACTTTGCTTGAAAATATGGCTGTTCAAGATATATCAAATGGAAATGGTTTAGCTATCATAGATCCTCACGGTAGTTTTGCTGAGAAAATGCTTGATTATATACCAGAAAACAGGATTGAAGATGTTTTGTATTTTGCTCCTTTTGATATGGAATACCCAATTTCTTTTAATGTTATGGAAGATGTTGATGCTGATAGGAGGCATTTGGTTGTAAATGGTTTGATGTCAACTTTTGAGAAAATATGGGCAGATGCTTGGTCAGCTAGAATGTCTTATATACTTCAATATACGATCATTGCACTTTTGGAATACCCAGGGTCAACTCTTTTAGGTATAAACAGAATGTTATCTGATAAGGAATATAGAAAAAAAGTTGTAGATAATGTTACAGATCCTGCAACAAAATCTTTTTGGATAGATGAGTTTGGAAAATATACTGAAAAATTTGCAGCAGAGGCTACTCCTGCTATTCAAAACAAAGTTGGTCAGTTTACTTCAAATCCACTTGTTAGAAACATAATAGGTCAATCAAAATCATCTTTTGATGTTAGAAAAATGATGGATGAGAAAAAGATTTTAATTGTAAATTTATCTAAAGGAAGGGTTGGTGAAGGGAATGCAAATTTGATAGGTTCGATGCTTATAACAAAAATATATCTATCTGCTATGTCTAGAGCTGATTTGAGCGAATCTGAATTATCTAAACTTCCAAATTTTTATCTTTTTGTAGATGAATTTCAGTCTTTTGCAAATAAATCTTTTGCCGATATTTTATCTGAAGCAAGAAAGTATAAATTAAATTTAACAATCGCTCATCAATACATAGAACAAATGGATGAAGATGTCAGAAATGCTGTTTTTGGTAATGTTGGAACAATGATTACTTTTAGAGTCGGAGCTTTTGATGCTGAGGTTTTAGAGAAAGAATTTTTTCCAACATTTACAGCAGAGGATTTGGTAAACTTAGGTTTTGCTCAGGTGTATTTAAAACTTATGATTGATGGTGTTGCATCAAGGCCATTTTCAGCTACAACAATACCTCCAATACCAAAGTCTGAAAATTCTTTTAGACAAAGGGTTATTGAGTCATCTAGAAAATTGTATGCAAGAGAAAGAAAAGATGTTGAAAATGAAATTCAAAATTTCTTTGATGAAATGAAAAATTCATCACAACAAAATATAAAAAAAGATCAAAGACCTCAACAAAATAATCAAACTAATCAGTCTTCTGTATCTTTAAATAAAAACATTGAGATTAAAAAGGATAACATAAATCTTGATTTAAAAAACAATATTATTTCTGCTAATGTAAATACAAATCAAGATCAACCAGTTTCATCTGTTGCTGTTGTTGATAAAAATAAAGAAGCTTTTTTAAAGGCAAAGGAAGAGTTGATGAAGAAAATGAATCCTGTTTCAACTGGTGATTTATCAATTAAACCATCATCTGATCAGAAAGATTATTTACCAAAAAATGAGGTTGAACAAAAAAAAGTTCCAACTCAGGAAAATATGAAATCACTGAAAGATGCTCTTTCTTCTGTTTTAAATAAAAATAGTAGTCTTGATGATAAGAAAGTTGATAGTAAAAATTTACAGCCACAAGTGGAAAATAAAGATAATACAGTTAAACCACTAATTACTATAAATAAACCGCAAGATATTCCTGAAAATAATAAACAAATTAAAAATAATTCTTTTGAAAAACCAAAAGTATCAGCAGGTGGTGTTGTTGAAAATGAAAAAAAAGTTGAAGTTGTAGATGATAAAAAAATACAAAAAGATGATGAGGGAACCACTTCTGTTGTATCTGAGAAAAAAGATATAAATATTGTTCCTAAAAAGGTTGTAAAAGAAGTTCCAGAAGATGTCTTAAAAAATTTATTAAGTATGGAATAATATGAAAAAGAATATTTTAATTTTTATAACTTCTTATTTTCCAGAAGTTGGTGGTGCTGAAGTTGCTGTTAAAGAAATAACATCTAGAATAAAAGATTATAATTTTTTTCTTGTTTGTTTTACTAATAATAAAAATTTACCAAATTTTGAAAAAATCGGAAATGTTACTGTTTTTAGGGTAAAAGGTTTTAAATTTTTATTTCCAATAACAGCTTTTTTAAAAGCATTAAAACTTCACAAAAAATACAATTTTTGTGCCATTTGGTCTATAATGGCAACTTATGCTGGTTTCTCTGGTGTATTGTTTAAAATATTTAAGCCAAAAGTAAAGTTTTTACTTACTTTACAAGAGGGTGATCCGCTTGGTGTGATGAAAAGGAAAGCTTGGTTTGTTTATCCTCTTTTTATGATGATTTTTAGATTGGCTGACAGGATTCAGGCATTAACTAATTTTTTAGCTTATTATGGTAAGAGTATGGGTTATAAAGGACTGATTTCTGTTATACCAAACGGTGTTGATGTTTCTAATTTTACTAAAGAAGTTTCTGCTTCTAAAATCAATTCTGTAAAGATGGAACTAGGGTTAAAAGATGATGATTTTGTTCTTATAACAACATCAAGATTGTCTTATAAAAATGCTATTGATGATGTTATAAAATCTCTTCAATTTTTACCTACAAATATTAAATTTTTAATTGTTGGTATTGGATCTGAGGAGGATTATTTAAGATCATTGGCAAAAAAAATAGATGTTAGGGATAGAGTGAAGTTTTTAGGATTTGTTGATCATAAAAATTTTCCACCACTTTTAGCTGTATCAAATGTTTTTATAAGAGTTTCAAGATCAGAAGGTTTCGGTAATTCATTTGTTGAAGCTATGGCTTTTGGTCTGCCTGTTATTGCAAGTCCAGTTGGTGGAATACCTGATTTTATAAGTGATGGTAAGACTGGTATTTTTGCTTGTCCAAATGATCCGAAGAGTGTTGCGGAAAAGATCAAGTTGCTTTTTGAAGATCAAAAATTACTTGAAAATATTAGACTAAATGGTCAAAAAATGGTAGTTTCAAATTACTCTTGGGACAGTATTTCAGAGAGGATCAAAAACGAATTCTTTAAAGATTTATGAATAAAAAATTAAATATCTTAATAGCAACAGGTATTTTTCCTCCTGATATAGGTGGTCCATCTAAATATGCACAAATGCTTTTTGAAAGTGGTAATGCAAAAGGTTTTGATATGGATTATTTGTCATTTGGTGGATATTTGAAGTATCCAACTGTATTGAGACATTTATTATATTTTCTAAGATTATTGCCAAAAGTTTTTAAAGCTGATTTTATTATTGCTCTTGATACTTTTTCTGTTTGTTTACCTGCTTATTTTGCTTCAAGGTTATTTGCAAAGAAAATAATAATAAGAACGGGAGGGGATTTTCTCTGGGAATCTTATTTAGATAGAGTTAAGAAAAATATTAGATTATCTGATTTTTATAAAGAAAACAGACATTTTAATTTAAAGGAAAAAATAATATTTAGATTAACTAAATATATACTAAACGGTGTTGATGCTATTGTTTTTAGCACAAAATATCAAATGGATATCTTTAAAAGTGCTTATAGTATTTTTAATTCAAAATGTTTTATAATAGAAAATTTTTACGGTAATTTTGAAAAGAGAAATATAATCCCAAAGGAAAAAGTTATCATATCACCATTTAGGAAAACATTTTTTAAGAATAAAGATAATATAGTTAAAGCTATGATAATTGTGAATGAAAGATTTAAAGATGTTTCTGTTGATTTTTCAATACATACCGGTGGTGATTTTAAGAAATATCTTTTTGGTGCTTATGCTGTTTTAATACCTTCTTTGTCTGAAATCAGTCCAAATCTGGCAATAGATGCTGTTACATACGGTATTCCAGCTATTGTTACAGAGGATTGTGGTATTAAAGATAGAATTGATAATTTTGTTGTATGGGTTAATCCAGATGATCCAGTTTCTATTGCTTCTGGGATTGAAAAAATATTAGATAATAAAGAATATATGGATTTAGTTTCAAGATTGTCTAGATTTAATTTTGTTCACAGTGGGGAAGATATTATTTCAGAGTTTGTAAGTGTTTTTAATAATTTGTAAATTATGAATTTATATATTTTTGGTACAGATAGAAAATTGTTTCAAGAAGATTCCTATGTTTTTAGGAGAATGTTTAAATATGCTAGTAATGCTAAAAAGATTAGTGTAATCTGTTTTTCTCTAAAAAAAGATAATCTAAAAGAAAAACATTTGGAAAATTTACATATATATCCAACCAATTCATTTTTTAAAGTATTGTATCCTGTAAATGCTTTTATTATTTTTTTAAAGATATATAAAAAAGAGAAAGAAAATGTTTTATCATCACAAGATCCATTTGAAATAGGACTTTTTTCATTATTTTTGTCGAAAATTTTTAATATTCCAATTCAAATACAGATTCATACAGATTTGTTTAGTTCAAATTTTAGAAAAAGTTTACATAACAAAATAAGGTTTATCATTTCTAAATATATACTTAGGTATTGTAACAGAATTAGAGTTGTTTCTTTTGGTGTTAAAGATAATCTAATATTAAAATTTAAGATTAAAAAACCTATTGATGTTTTGCCGATTTCTGTGGATTATGATGGTATTGAAAAAAGTAACAGTTTTGATCTTAAAAATAAATATGGAGATTTTAAATTTGTATTAGTTTCTAGTAGATTGACGGTTGAAAAAAAAGTTGATGCTGTTATAGAATCATTTTCTATACTTTTAAATAGTTATAAAAATGTAAAACTTATTATCTGTGGTAGTGGGGATCAAAAGCAGAAATTAGAAAGTTTAGTTTCAAAATTAAATATAAGTGAAAATGTTATTTTTTTAGGTTGGCAAATGGATGTTTTTAGTTTTATGAAATCTGCGGATTTATTTATTTCACTTTCTGATTTTGAAGGTTATGGAATGTCTATTGTTGAGGCAATATTTTGTAATTGTCCTGTTATAACAACAAAAGTTGGAGTAGTGGTTGATTTTCTAGAAGATGGAAAAAGTTGTTTTTTTGTTGAAAACTCCAATTTTAAAGATATTTCTGATAAAATGTATAAGTTGCTTTATGATAAAAAATTAGCTATTAGCTTTTCAGAAAATGCTATATTTAGTTTTAAAAATACTTATAAAATAGAAGATTACACTAGTAAGTATATTGATTTAATAAGAAAATGCATAAATTAAAAAAAATATTTGGATATACACTAGTTAGATATGTAATGTCTGGAGGGACAAGTGCTCTTGTTAATCTAGCCACACTTTATTGTTTTAACTATATATTAGGATTTTATTATCTAACAGCATCAATAATAGCTTTTATTGTAGCTTTTTTTGTTAGTTTAATTCTTCATAAATTTTGGACATTTCAAGATATGTCAACAGAAAATATCCATAGACAAACAGTTATGTATTTACTATCTTCTTTATTTGGCCTTTCTCTAAATACAACTCTTATGTATTTTTTTGTTAGCATACTTCATATTTGGATTATGCCATCTCAGGTATTTGCTGGACTTTTTGTTGCATCTTGCACATTTTTCATATCAAAACATATAGTTTTTAAAAAATAAAATGAAGTTACTTATTATTACTCAAACTATTGATCCGGAAAATACAACACTCGGTTTTTTTATAGATTGGGTTATTGAACTGTCTAAAAGATTTGAAGAAGTAAAGGTTATATGTCTTTATAAAAATAATAATTTTAATTTTAATTCTAAAAACATAGAAATATTTTCTTTGGGAAAAGAAAAAAACAATTCTTTTTTAAAAAAAATATTTATATTTTTTAAATACATTTTTTTATTGAGAAAAAAATATGACAAGGTCTTTGTTCATATGAATCAAGAGTATATAGTTTTAGGTGGATTGTTTTGGAAAATCTTTAATAAAAAAATATTCTTTTGGAGAAATCATCCTATTGGTAATTTGTTTACTGATGTTTCAATATTTTTTGCATCTAAAATATTTTGCACTTCAAATGATGCTTATGTTTATAAATCAAAAAAAACAGTTTTAATGCCAGTTGGTATTTCTAACATCTTTAAAGATTATAAACAAAGAAGTGGTGATAATATTTCTCTTTTGATGTTAGGTAGAATATCTCCAATAAAAAGAATAGAAGCTGGACTTGAACTTTTATCAAGGGCAATAGCTTCTGGTTATGATTTAAGGCTCAATATTGTAGGTGATTTTTTATCTAAGGATAGAGTCTATTATAGTATGCTTAAAAGTTATGTTTCTTCGGCAAAGATAAATGAATTTGTTTCTTTTTCTGAGGGTGTTGATTTTAAAGATACTGTAAATGTTTATAATAAAAATCATATATTTTTAAATTTTACAAGAACAGGAAGTTTTGATAAAACTATTATTGAAGCTCTTTCGTCTGGTTGCAAGGTTTTAACTACAAATAGTTCACTTAAAGATAAATTGCCAGATTATTCTTATTGTCAGGATGATAGTGAATCTAGGTTTACTGCTCTTAAAAAATTATTAGCATTTTCAAAAGAAGAATCGCTTTGTTATAATGATCAGTCTTTGGAGATTTCTAAATATCACAGTTTATCAAATCTCATATTAAATTTAAGTTTATGTATAAATCAAAAAAAGTAAGTGTTGTAATCCCAACATATAATGAAGCTTTAACTATAAGATCTATAATCAATAGATTTTTTGATACAGGTGTTGTTGATGAAGTTATTGCAGTTGATAATAATGCTTTGGGTAATACAAAAGAGGAGATATTAAAAACTAAAGCTAAATATGTTAGAGAAACAAAGCAAGGTTATGGTTTTGCTCTAATGAGAGGTCTTTTGGAATCAACTGGTGATTTGATTATTATGTGTGAAGCTGATGGCACTGCTGATCCCGAGGATATCCATAAATTTCTAATATACAGTGATAATTTTCCAGTTGTTTTAAGTACCAGAACATCAAGAGCTGCTATTTTCTCTGGTGCATTTATGCCTTTTCCTGTTAGGTTTGGAAATTGGTTTTGGGCAAAAGTTGTTGAGGTTCTCTATAATGGTCCAGGATTAACAGACATAGGATCTACCTATAAATTGATTTCAAGGCAAGCACTTAATAAAATCAAAAATCTTTTTTGTTTGTCAGATGGTGATGGTAAATTTTCACCAGAATTTATTATTTGGGTTTTAAGAAAAAATATAAAACTAATAGAAATACCTGTTATGTTTAAGCAAAGAGTTGGAAAATCTATGTATACAGGTAGTGTTTTAAAAGCTGCTAAACTTGGTTTTTTTGAAATGGTAATGATTATTAGATATTTATTTAAGAAAATATAAATGCAGTTCATAAAAAGAAATCAGTTTTTAATAGCATCTTTTTTAACAACTTTTTTTATTGCATCTATACTTTTTATTTTAGGTAGTGCTAGGTTTCCAAACGATGATCAATTTATACTTTATAGATATGTAGACAATATAATATCTGGAAATGGTTTTGTTTTTAATGTTGGAGAGAGAGTCTTAGGTTCAACAACTCCGCTTTTTACAATTATATCTTCTTTTTTCGCTCTTATCTTTAAAGGATTTCAAATTCCAGATACTGTTGCATATTTGAATATATTTTTATTTTCACTTTCTTCCGTTTTTTTATTTAAAATAGCAAAAGAGATTTTTTTAATAGATGATATTTTCTCTTACATACTAATACTTATATATTCTTTAAATTTATCTAAAATGATACCAGAGGGTATGGAAACACCCTTGTTTTTATTTTTAGTATTTGCTGCTATTTATTTTCTTTATATAAAAAAAGAGTATATATCTGTAATATTTTTATCACTATCTGTCATCACAAGGCCAGATGCTATTTTAATCTTTGCTATCTTTTTTATCTATTTTGTTTTAAATTTTGATTTTAGAAAAATAGTTAAACTTTCTGTTTTGTCAGTGTTGGTTTTGTTACCTTGGTTTATTTTTGCTACTTTGTATTTTGGAACTTTTATACCGCAATCACTTTTGGCCAAAATGCATTCCTCTGATATTGTCAGAATGCCTTTTTATCAGGCATTTAAAGTTATGTTGGCAAATATAAGTAGATTATATTGGGGTCAGATAATAGATTTCAATAAAATTATATTTCAGGTTGTCTTTAATTTAATACCGGTTATCATAATGATTTCTTTGGCAATATTTAATAAATTAAATAAATATAATTGGTTTTTCTTTTTAATCCCATTTGTATATTTTATAGCTTTTTCTTTATCTAATCCGATAATGTTTCCTTGGTATGTGTCTCAGATAGAACCTTTTTGGATAACAATCTCTTTTGTTGGCTTATATTATCTTTATAAAAATACACAATCATCAATCGTTTTAATCTTTATTTTATTATGCTTAATTTTCCCATTGATTTCATATACAAAAAAGGTTGCAAGTAATGATATTGGCAGTAAAAAAACTTTATTTAGGGTAAGTCAGTATTTAAATGAAAATATCCAAAAAGGTCAAACCGTTGGTATAAGTAATATTGGCATCGTCTCTTTTAAAACCAAAGCTTATATTATTGATTTCTTTGGTTTAGTTAGAGAGGATTCTGTCTTATATTATCCTATTGAAAATGGTTGTTTTGATAAAAATGAGCTTTATGTTATCCCTCCAAATTTAATCAAATCTAGTGTGCCAGATTGGCTTGTTGCTGGTGATGGAGAAATGGATCCTTGTTTTAAAAATAGTAGTTGGTTTTTAAATAAATATAAAGAAAAATTTAGATCAGAATCTGTTGGTGTATATAAATTTATCAAGTAATGAATAATAATTTATTAGAAATAAAAGAAAGTTTAATTTTTTTAGACATAGATGGAACCTTGGTTGCTGATGGTTTTTCTGATTTAACTTCTGAAAATATAAATTTTGTAAATAAATTAAAAGAAAAAAATACAGTATTTCTCTGTTCAAATGGTCAAAAGGAGAGAAATCTAAATATGGCTAAAATTTTGGACATTGGTTTAACTAATGTTTTGTATAAAAAACCTAGTTTAAAATGTATAAGAGGTATTGATGTTTTTAATAAAAATAAAAGCAGTCACCTTGTCCAATCCTCGCCAGAGAGCAGACGAGGTATTGACGAGGCGAACCAGGGCTCTTATATTAGTATAGGAGTCGGCCACCGCCGACACTCTTTTACCAATCCCCCCAGCAAAGCTGAGTATTTCTCGAATAAAGTTGTAATAGGGGATAAATATATTTCTGATGGCTTGTTTGCTGTAAATATTGGTGCGACTTTTAAAAGAGTTTCTAGGGTTTTATCTGGTAAAGAAAATTTATCTATTAAATTTAGTTATCTTATTGATGATATTTTTGGTAAGTTTATTTTTAAAATATTTCCTTTTATAAAAATTTCAAGATTAAATCATTTGGTGAAAAATTTTATAATTTTTGCACCACTCTTTTTTGCTGGCAAAGTGTTTGATTTTAGTTTGATGTATAAAGTTACTGTAGCTTTTCTTTCTTTCAGTTTTTTATCTTCCTCTGTTTATGTTCTCAATGATATGTATGATTTAGAAAAAGATAAATTACATAATATAAAATCTTTCAGACCACTTGCATCTGGTGTTTTACAGAAAACAAATGCCATTGTTTTTTCTGTCATCTTGGTTTTTTTAAGTTTTGTTCTGGCATCTTCTTTTTATCTTTTGTATCCATTTTTAATAACATATTTTATTCTTAGTTTTATATATTCTCGTTATCTTAAAAAAAATAATATATTAGATATTTTAATCATAGCTTTTCTTTATGTTATTAGGATTTTAGTTGGTGGAGCTGTTACATCTCTTTATGTTTCTCCGTGGATTATTTTATCAGTATTTTTTGGTGCATTATTTATAACATCTTGCAAGAGATATTCTCAAAATATTTTAGGTTCAAAAATGGCTTATACAAAAGATGTTTTATTATTTTGTATATATTTTTCATCAATACTTTCTGTGTCTGTTTATAGTATTTGGTCTGTTTTAGAACATAACAGTTCGTATCTTGTTTACAGTAGTTTGTTTGTTGTCTTTATAGTATTTAAAATGATAGAGTATATATATAAGTCTCCAGAAAAAACTGAATTTCCAGAGATTTTAGTTTTTAAAGATAAATGGATTTTGTCATCTTTTATTAGTTGGCTTTTATTGGTATTTTTTATTTTTTACTTATTATGAAATATTTTATTACAGGTGGCTCAGGTTTTTTAGGAATAAATTTAATTAGGTTTTTACTTGAAAAAGGACATGAAGTTGTTTCTTATGATATAACACCTTTTTCTTACGATGAGAGAAATAGGGTAAAATCTTATATAGCTGACATAAGGGATTTGGATAAAATAACAGAAGCAATGTCTTCTTGTGATATTGTTGTTCATACAGCAGCGGCACTGCCTTTGTATAAAAAAGAAGACATAATATCAACAGATATTGATGGAACACTTAATGTATGTAAAGCTTGTAAAAAAAATGGTGTAAAGAAATTGATTCACATATCATCAACTGCTGTTTACGGTATTCCAGATCATCACCCTTTGAAGGAAACTGATAGACTTTTTGGAGTTGGAGATTATGGTATAGCTAAAATAGAAGCTGAAAAAATATGTCAAAAATTTTCTAGTGACTTTTCAGTAACCATACTTAGACCAAAGTCTTTTATAGGTCCAGAGAGACTTGGTGTTTTTGCTTTATTTTATGATTTTGCATCAACTGGTCATCATTTTCCAATGATAGGTGATGGTAATAATCGTTATCAACTTTTAGATGTCTATGATCTTTGTGATGCTATATATACTTGTAGTCAAGATCAGAGAAAAGAGGTTTCTGATATTTTTAACATAGGTGCAGAACAGTTTACAACAATGAAGGAGGATTATCAGGCTGTTTTAGATCAAGCTGGTTTTGGTAAAAAAGTTATAGGACTTCCAGCTTCGCCTGTTATATTTATTTTAAGATTTTTAGAGTTACTCAAACTTTCTCCTATATACAAGTGGGTATATGAGACTGCTTCAAAAGATAGTTTTGTTTCTATTGAAAAAGCACAAAAAGTTTTTGGATTCAAACCAAAGTATTCAAATAAAGATGCTTTGGTTAGAAATTATAAATGGTATCTTGAAAATAAAAATAAATTTTCAGGTTTATCAGGTGTTTCTCATAGGGTTCCATGGAAACAGGGGATATTATCTTTGGCAAAATTATTTTTTTAAAAATTAAAACCGGTTATACCGGCTGATGAAAATTTATTCTTGTGAAAAATTTTACTCCTGGAAAAAATCTATAAAAGGGAAATAATATCATATTTACTACTGTCCAAATACGAATAGATCTTTGCATCCACATAAGATTATCTGTATCGTATTTAAGTATCTCTTTATTATTTCCTTTACAACCTTTAATTTCTGGATATTCATTTGAAGCAAAATAAACAGTTATATTTTTTTCTCTGGCCAATTCTTGCCATACTAACTTTGCTCTAATACTATGAGCGCCTTCAGCCACAACTAAAACTTTTAACCCTTTGTCAATTATTTTTAGTGCCATTTGACACTCATCTGTTGTGCTGGTTGCACCATTTTCAAGCCAATATATCCTATTTAAGATATTTCCAACTGATTGTAATCTAATTTTTTTTCTTTTTCCATATCTCCTAGTTTGAATAAACTTATGATTCCTTTTGTATTAGTATTACCATTAATCTTGTCTAAAAATATTTGAGTTGTGATCTGTGATAGTGTTGTTGGGGTGTATTCTCTTACTCCATAGGTTATGAGCATTATATAATCAACATCTTCATCTTTATAACAATTTGCTCTATATTTGTTATACAAGAATTCGATTTGTTTATCAAAGATGGATAGTATGAAATCAATAAACAAAAGAAAAGAATTAAAAATCTTTACCATTCCGGTGTATTTTTACACTAATATTTAGTATTTGTCAATTTATTTAATGATGTCTAAACATTATAATATCTAGATGGAAAGTGTAAAAAAATGGTTAAATAATTCCAATTTTGTTTTGGCTACAATCGCACTTGTTTTTGTATTATTTAGGGTTTTTCAAATAACTAGACCTCTTCATCAAGATGAATATAAATGGCCTCTTTATTCAATACCAGAGATATATCCTCCAGGATCTGTTCCTCATCCACCTCTTACTGAATATTTTTTTAAAGTTACAAATTTTTTGTTTGGACAGGATTTATATAGATTAACCCCGTTTATTTTAAGTTTTATAAGTTTATTTTTACTTTTTTATTTTGTTAAGAAAAGATTTGGTCAAAGGGTGGCTCTAATATCATCATTTTTATTTTCAATATCTTTTTATAGTATTTTGGGATCTCTAACTGTTGATACAGATGGTGCAATACTAACCTTTTTTGCACTTATTTGTTTAAATATTTATCAAAAAATAATTGATTTAAATTTTGATAAGAAAATATATAAGTTTATCATTTTACTTACTGTTTTTGCACTTCTTGGTCTTATGGTTAAGTTAAGTTTTGCTCTCGTAATAATATCCATTTTTATTGATTTTATAATCTACAATAAATCAAAAATAGACAGAAAACATATAGTCTATTTTATTTATGTTTTTTTTGGGTTTGTTTTACTTTCACTTATATTTTTGTTTATTTCAAAATATTTGTTTAGTGGTTTTAGTTTGGAAAGAGGGATAAAATATTGGTCAACTTTTGTTAGGGGATTTTCTGATAGAAATTTTCTGCAAACTTTTATACAGTTTATAAAAGCCTTGTTTTATCTTTCACCTCTTTTAGTTTTTGGTTCTATATTGTCTGTCTTTTACAAGGAATCTAAGTTTAATTTATTTTATATAAATATAATAATAGGCCTTGTTTTTTATCTGGTTTTGTTTGATTTTTCAATAGGAGCACTTGATAGATATTTAGTCTTTTTAGTATTACCAACTATCATCTTAACTTCATCTACAATCTCTAAGATTTTAGAAAATAAAAAACAAATAAATTCTAAAATTTTACTTGGAGGATTTTCTTTAATCTTGATATTATTTGTAAGTCAATTCTTATCTCAATATGTTCCACCGCTTTATCCAAAAACAGAATGGATTTCAAGGATAATATCATTTAAGTGGAATTTTCTTTATCCTTTTTCTGGTGGTTCTGGCCCTCTTGGTTTTTATATATCTTTTTCATTTATTGCTTTTAGTTTTCTAACTTCTTTACTTTTTGTCATATTATTTTTAAAGACAAAAAAAATAGAATTTTTTATATTATTTTTATCACTTGGACTTGTATATAATCTAAATTTTACAGAAGAGTTTAATTTGGGTAAGTTATATGGCTATTCTCCAAAATTAGTTAAAAATGCTGTTTCTTTTATTAAAGACAAAGATGAAATAAAAAAAGTATTGGTCTATAACGACAATGGTGGGTTTAATATAAGAAGAATTGATAAATACGAAAGAAGGGTATATGCTGTTCCAGAGTTTGAGAGTTCTTATAAAGATATTTTTGCTAAATTTGATGGTTATTTTATGTTTGTTAATGTTCCGAAATTAAATGAAAATACTTTATATAAAAGATATATAGATAGTTGTCAGAAAATATACAGTAAGAGGGATTTGTATATAGAGTCAGAGATTTTTAAATGTAGTCCTTATATAGATAAAATAAAATGAAAGATATAAATTGTCATATATGCAATAGTAACTCTGGTTTTTTATTAAATAAAGATGATTGTGATCTTTATAAGTGTTCTAATTGTAATTTGGTTTTTATGTACCCTCAACCATCAGAGGATTTTCTGGCAAACGACTTGTATTCATCAAAATCTGGATATCAATCAAACAGGGCCAAAGAAGATTTATCTTTGGGTAAAGAATTGACTCGATTTACAAAAGTATTTGATTATTTTCAGGCTGTTAAAAAAAATGGAAATGTTTTAGATATTGGTTGTGGTAATGGACAGACTTTGTATTTTTTAAAAAAAAGAGGATTTAATCCTTTTGGTGTTGAATTAAATGATAATACGGCAAATTCTGCTAAAAAAAACGGATTTAATGTCTATAATGGTTTTTTGGAAAATGCACCCTTCGATTCAAATTTCTTTGATTGTATTTTTTTAGGTGAGATTATAGAGCATGTTAAGTCCCCAGAGAATCTAATAAAACAATCATCTTTGTTTTTAAAAAAAGGTGGTCTTGTTGGTATTACAACACCAAATATAAATTGTCTTTGGTCAAAGACTACTTTCTTTTATTTTAAATATTTTAAAATACCTTGGTCATCAGTTACTCCACCGTATCATCTTTTTCAATTTGACTATAAAAATTTAGATCTTTTGATGGCTAACAATAATTTTTCATTAAAGGAAGAATATTTTCTTAGGATTCCTCCTTTGAAATATGAACTAGGTATGCTCCATTTACTTAAAAGATTTAAAAAAAATAAAACATTAAAAAATTTTGCCTTTATGGTATTTTCATTTTCACTTTATACCATTACACATTTTATTTTTAAAGTCCTTCATCCATTTTTAAAATACGATTTTCAAATGGTTAAAATATATCAAAAAAATGACTAGGAAAGATAACAACATATTATTTTTTATAAATTCACTTGGTATAGGTGGAGCCGAGAGGGTTTTTATTAGAGATGCAAATATTTTAGAAAAAGAAGGGTTTAATATTTTTTTTGTAACATTTTTTAAAAATCCAAAAGAAAATTTATTAAGTGGTCTTCAAATACCAAAAGAAAAAATATTAAATTTAGAAAGCAGTTCCATTTTTGATTTTAAGTCTATTTTGAAATTATGGACTTTCATATCCAAAAACAAGATAAACAAAGTTCTTTCAACTTTAAATGAGGCTAATTTGATAATTAAGATTGTTAAATTATTGAAACCTAATATAAGTTTATATATAAGAGAAGCAAATATAGCCGATCCAAAATCTTTGAAGTTTAAATTTTTTGATTTTATTTTAAATTTTTGTGTTAAAAAGATTATAGCTGTTTCAGTTGAAGTTAAAGATTCACTGTCTTATATACCATTTTCAGTGGGAAAAATTGAAATACTTCCAAACGGAGTTTTTTTACCAAATCAATCAAAGAACTATAAAGACTCTAATATTTTAAATATATTAAATGTTGGTAGTTTAAATGAGAAAAAAGGGCAAAAATACCTAATAGAAGCGGTCTCTTTGGTGGTTGAAAAACACCCAAATGTTTTCTTGAATATATTTGGAACAGGTAATCAAAAAGATATTTTATCTAATCTTATAAATAATTTAAAGTTAGAGAAATATATTAAAATAAATGATCCAGTTTCTCACCTTGAATTAGAAAAGATTTATTTAGATTCTGATATTTTTATTTTAAGTTCTCTTTGGGAAGGTTCACCAAATGTTTTGCTTGAAGCTATGTCTTTTGGTCTTTGCTCTATATCAACTGATGTAAGTGGTGCTGTTGATATGTTATCATCAGATAGTGGAATTTTGGTTAAAAAGGGTGACAGTTATGCACTTTCTTCTGCTATTTGCAGTTTACTTGAAGACAGATCAAAAATGACTTTCTTTGGTAAAAATGCTAGAGAGAAAATCAAAGATCAATATTGCATAGATATTCATATGGATAAATTAAAAAAGATTTTAGATATATATTAAAAAATGAAAAGATTAACAGATAAAAAATATTGGGATGATATTTATATACCAATGAAAGAAAAAAAATCTTCTGGTATTTTTTCTAATTTAAAAGATAAAATCAAAAATTTAAGTAGAGATTATAATAATTTTCTAATTTGGGAGATTATACTTCCAAAATTTATAAAAAAAGATAAATATAAAAATGTTTTAGAGGTTGGGTGTGCACCTGGAAAATATTTATATAAAATGCATGAACTTTTTGGTTTAAATCCTTTTGGTGTTGAGTATTCTCAGACAGGTGTGGATGTAACTAAAAAATTTTTTAATCAAAAGGGTGTAAATGAAGAAAATGTTATTTTTGCTGATTTCTTTGATGATCTTTTTTTAGAGAAATATAAAGAGAGTTTTGATGTTGTTTTTTCTAGGGGTTTTATTGAACATTTTGAAAATCCAAAAGATGTTGTTTCTAGGCATTTTGATTTGTTAAAAAAAGGGGGAGTGCTTTTTATACAAATACCAAATCTCTCTGGTGTAAACTATTTTCTAGCTAAAATATTAAATATAGATTCTTTTAATTTGCATAACATCTCTATAATGAATAAAGATAAATTTGGCAATCTTTTTGATAAAAATTTATTGGATTTTTATTATTGTGACTATTTGGGATTTTTTAGCTTTGGATTGTTTAACACAAATACCAAATTCAAATATCTCATTTACAGGGCATTACTGATTGTTCAAAGGTTTTTTGATTTATTTTTTAGGTTATTTTTTGTCTTAGGTGTTGATTTAAAATCAAAATTTACCAGCCCTTATCTTTTATTTGTTGGCAGAAAAAAGTAGATTTGTAAAAAAGTCTTTGTAGTGTTAAATTTAAAATATGAAAGAAAAGCTAAAATCACTACTTAGGCCAATTTGGAATCACCCTTTTGTTTTTAGTTTAAGGGGATATTTTTTTGATTTCAAAGAATATTTAACTGATTATAAAGAAGAAAAAGAAAGGTTTGAAAAAAACTTAGGATACAAATTGGATTTAAAAAATCCCAAAACATTTAGTCAAAGGATAGTATATAAGAAAATAAACGACCGAAATATTCTTTTACCTCAAATGGCTGATAAATATAAAGTGAGGGATTATATAAAAAAAGTTTTAGGTGATGATTCTCTAAAACATCTAGTACCCCTTCTTTTTGTTTCTCAAAAACCAGAAGATATACCTTTTGAAAAATTTGATTGTAGTTTTATTGCAAAAGTTAATCACAACTCAGGACCTCATTTTATTGTAAAAAAGGGAGAAGTTATTGATAAAAATAAAATAATAGCCGGATTAAAAGAACAGCTCAGATATCCGTATGGTGTTTTAAAACACGAATGGGCTTATAGGAAAATAAAACCAAGGACTGTTTTAGTAGAAAAATTATTAACTGACAAGATGGGTGATCTGCCAAAGGATTATAAATTTCATATGATAGGTGGTAGATGTGCTTTTATACAAGTGGATTTTGATAGATTTATAGACCATAGTAGAAGTTTATATGATGAAAATTGGAAATTTATAAAAGGAACTCTAAAATTTAAACAAGGTCCAGAAGCAGAAAGACCTGTTAACCTAGATAAGATGCTTGAAATAGCTAAGAAATTGTCAAAAGATTTTGATTATCTAAGAGTGGATTTGTATAGTATAGATGATAATGTTTATATTGGAGAGTTAACACATTATCCCGGATCTGGTGTAGAGAGGTTTACTCCGGAATCCTTAGATTTTCAATTTGGACAATATTTTAAATAAAATGAAAAAATTTAAAAATAATATTTCTTTGGTTTATACAGATGATAAATACCCTGATTTTCCTTATGATACAGATTCAAAACTTTTTTCCAGTTTACAACAATTATTTGTTGGTTTTGGTTTAGATAAGGATAATCCTTTTAAAGACTATATATCACAAGGTCAAACTGCTTTAATAAAACCAAATTGGGTTAGAGATAAAAATCCTTTGGGATATAATAATGATTCTCTTATAACTCATACTTCTATAATAAAATATGTAATAGATTTTCTTATTATTGCAATGGACGGTTCTGGAAAAATAATTATCGGTGATGCTCCTTTGCAAAATTGTAATTTTAATAGTTTAAAGGAAAAAAATCTTATAACTGAAATCATAGAAGAGATAAGAAGGAAAAATAAAAACATAGAAATAGTTATAGAAGATTGGAGAATAACAAAATTAGAAAATTCTTCAAAATCACATAGTTATCGATTTTCAGAGGAAAGTGCTGTATTAAATGGTTATAGATTGGTTGATTTGGGAAATGAAAGTTTTTTAGAAGATATTTCCGATTTTGCAGATAAATTTAGAGTTACAAAATATAAACCTAGTCTAATACAGAAACATCATAAAAAAGGAATTCATCAGTATTTAATTTCAGAGAGTGTTTTAAATGCTGATTTTATTATAAATATTCCAAAACTTAAAACTCATATAAAATCTGGTATTACAGCATCTATGAAAAATTTGGTTGGTGTAAATGGTCATAAAGAGTTTTTACCGCATCATATAAAAGGATCTTATTTTGAAGGGGGTGATAATTATTGTAATCCTAATTTTTTCAAGAGAGTTTATGAAAACTTGTATGATTTTTTCTGGGAATATTCAGATGGTATGTCTAAATTTAAAAGAGTTTTTTATAACAGACTTCTTAATCTTTTATGGAAAATATCTAATATTGGAGAAAGATTTAATATCTCTGCTGGTAGTTGGAGAGGAAATGAAACTATTTGGAGAACTATAATAGATTTAAATCACATAGTTTATTTGAAGGGTAAAGAAAAAAAGGTGTTAAACATAGTAGATGGAGTTATATCTGGTCAAGGAGAAGGGCCACTTGAACCTAAGCCAAAAAATTCAGGCATTTTGATTTTAGGTGATAATCCAGCTTTGGTTGATCTGGTTGGTTTGAAAATAATTGGATATAACCAATCCAGAATCCCTTCTGTCTTTAATGCTTTACATGACAATAGATCGTATTTTAATCTAGATAAAATAATTTTGGATTCTGATTTTATAAATGTAAATAATTCAAAATTTTCAAAAATAGAAGATATAAAAAGTCTTAATTTTGAAAAACCAAATTCTTGGTTAGGAGCTTAAATTTATGAAAATAAGTCTAGTAATCACAACTTATAATAGAGCCAATATTTTAAAAAGAGCAATAGATAGTGTTATAAATCAAGATTTTTTTGAAATTTTAGTTGTTGATGATTGTAGTTTGGATAATACTGAAAGTGTAGTTTCCTCTTATCCAAAAATAAAATACATAAGACAGGATAAAAATAGAGGAGTAAACTCTGCTAGAAATCTTGCTATAAAAAATTGCAATGGTGATTTTGTCGCTTTTTTAGATGATGATGATCAGTTTGTTTATAATGCCTTGGATATTATGTATAAAAGAATTTCAGATTTACCTGAAAATATATCAGTTGTATATTTTAATTCGATTATAAGGAAGAATAATAATGAAAGTTTTGATGGGGGATTTCAATTCAGTAAAGAACAATATTTTTACGATCCAAATTATTTTGAAACAATGACTAAGTTTAATTTAAAAGGTGACTGCAAACCAGTTTTTAGAATGTCTTTATTTAAAGATAAAAAGTATTCTTTTCCAGAATCAGTAAATGGTTTTGAATCTTATCTTATGAATATTTTAGCAAGAGATGGTGTCGGTATAAGATATTTTAAAGATGTTTCAACTATTGTTAATTTTACAGATGAAGTTGTTCATATAAGTCATAGTTCTCCAAGAAAAAATCCAAAACCACTTTTAGATTTACATATAAAACAACTACAAGAACATAAGTCTTTTTATAAAGAAAATCCACATATTCTATCAAAGAAATATATAGATATAATAAAATTATCAATAAGAGCAAAGGATTTTATAAGTCTTTTAATATATATTACAAAATATATTATATTAAAATTTATCTAATACCTTTTATCTTTGTGTAAAAAAGTAACTAAGTAAAAGAGAAAATGTATTTCCTACTATTCTTGCAAAGATAACTCCAAAAATACCAAAACAATATCCACCTATTATAACTACCAATATATTAAATAATGGGTTTATTATGTTGTATTTAAATATTTCTTTTGATCTTGTTGCAAAAAGTGATGTTATTGATAGTGTTGTTACTGTTGATATGAGAGATGCTATTACATATATTTTGGAATATATAATTGAATCAATATATTGAGGAAAAAAAGTTTTATATAAAATAGGTGATATCAATATATAAAATACAGCCAATGTAGATGCTAAGATGAAAAATAAAAATATTTTTCTAGGTAAAATTTTCTTCACCTCCTGTTCTGTCTTTTCTGATAACTTTGGCATAGCAATAGTTGATATAGGTCTTATAAAACCCATAAATCTGTCCGGTATATTTGATGCAAATGCATAAATAGCAAGACTTTCTGAACCTAAAATATGAAAAATTATCAAATTATCAATATTTAAAGTTATCATCGGCAATACACTAGATAGACTCAAACTTTTTCCATAATCTAATGCCTCATCTTCTACAAGGTTATTTGTTTTATATTTTTTAGATATATTTTTATAGATTAAAAATTGTCCAATTGTGCTTGATATAAAAGAAATTAAAATTATGTAAAATGCTTGGCTATAAAATATGATTGCTAGTATTATAGATCCGTAATTTATAATATTTAATATTTGATTATATAAAAACCAAGATTTGAAATCTTTTTTACCATTTAAATATGCACCCCATGTGTTTAAAGAATTTATAATAGGTAGTGTTACAGCTATTATAAGTATTGAAAATGCAACAATATTGTTTTTATTTATTAGGTAATATAAAAATCCTAATATACCAAAAATAAATGAGATAATACCAAATCTGATCTGTATCCAAATGGATTTTTTATAGGTCCCATCAAAACCTTTTGCCACAGAACTTGTAACAGCAGCATTCATACCAGTTAGTGTAAAAGAGGTTAGTATAAGTGATATGGATAATATAAATTGGTATAATCCATAATCATTTTTTGATAGAAAATTTGCAAAAAGCAGTGATGTTATGAAAGACAGTATTGTTGTTGTTAGTGTGTTTAGATTTATCCAACTTGTGTTTTTTATAACATAATATATATCTACACCTATAAAATTTAATATTTTTTCTTTCATAAACTTGTATTACATAATATCAGAAAAAAGGCTTATTTTGAAGTTTTGTGCAACAGTAGCCACTGTTGTCCATTACCGGTTTAGACTTCCAATAAAAACTTTTTCTGATATTATATATAAATATGAATACTTCAAAAATTTTATACAAATTTGTTTCGATTGGTCTTTTTATTGTTCCTTTTATTACTTTTTTTGTTTCTAAAACAATGCTTTTTCCTTTTATTACAGGAAAGGGCTTTATTTTTAGGATATTGGTAGAGATATTGTTTGCATTTTGGATTATACTGGCTTTAAAGGATCCTGTTTATAGACCAAAATTAAATAAACTTTCATTATCAATTATTATTTTTGGAGTGGTTATGTTTGTTGCGGATATTTTTGGAGAGAATCCTTATAAAAGTATCTGGTCAAATTATGAGAGAATGGAGGGTTTTGTTTTGCTAATACATCTTATTGCTTACTATTTTGTGTTAACTTCTACATTTGTTACAGATAAGATTTGGGATTATTTTTGGAATATAAATTTATTTGCAAGTTTTCTGATGTCTTGTTATGGAATGGCTCAAATATTTGGTCTTATTGTTATTAATCAAGGAGGTGTTCGTGTTGATGGTAGACTTGGCAATGCAACATATTTAGCTATTTATCTGGCATTCAATATTTTTATAGGTATATGGATGCTTTATAAAAATAACAAAAATAAAATATACAAGTATCTATATTTGATCTCTATTTTACTCAATCTATTTGTTTTGTATTTTACTGCAACTAGGGGTGCCATAATCGGACTATTTTTAGGTGTTATTGTAAGCTCACTGTTTATAATTTTCTTTTATAAAGAAAATTTAATATATAAAAAGATTGCCAAGTATTTTATTTTAGCGGTGGTCGCCTTGTTTTTAATTTTTATCTCTATTAGAAATTCTAATTTTGTAAAAAATAGTCCAGTTTTGTCTAGATTTTCATCTATATCAACAACTGAGATTAAAAGTCAGGGTAGGTGGTTTGTTTGGCCAATGGCAATTTCAGGTTTTAAAGAAAGACCAATATTAGGATGGGGTCAAGAAAATTTTAATTATGTTTTCAATAAAAACTATGATCCACGAATGTATAGTCAAGAACAGTGGTTTGACAGAACGCATAATGTTATATTGGATTGGCTTATAGCAGGTGGTCTTTTGGGACTTCTATCTTATTTGTCTATATTTGTTTTTTCTTTGATTTTCTTGATTAAGAAAACAGATTTAGATGTTGTTGAGAAATCTATATTCATCGGTTTATTTATTGCCTATTTCTTTCATAATCTATTTGTATTTGATAATTTGATTAGTTATATAATGTTTTTCTCTGTTATTGCATTTATAAATAGAAAATCAATAAAAGATATGGTTTCTGATTACAAAGTATTTAATGATGAATTGATAAATTATGGTATAGCCCCTTTTGTTGTCGTGGTTATTTCTCTAACTATTTATTTTGTAAATATTCCAGCAATGCTTCAATCGAAAAGTGTTATAAAAGCCATAACTTCTAATTCTGTAAATGGAGTTAAAAATTATCCAAATATTTCCGATAATTTAAAATACATAAAACAAGCATTTGCTTATAATTCTTTTGGAACACCAGAAGTTTTGGAACAAGCTGTAAATCTATCTTCTGAGGTTGCTCAAATGAACATTTCAAATGATATAAAACAGCAGTTTATAAATCTATCTTATCAAGAGGCTAAAAAACAAACAGAAAAAACTCCAAATGATGTTCGTTATTTGTTTTTATATGCTTCTTTTCTAAATAGATTTGGAATGTATGATGAGGCTATTTCAGTTATTGAAAAAGCTTTAAAAATCTCATCAAAAAAACCAGGTATTTATTTGGAGTTAGGTTCTATATATCTGGGTAAAGGTGATGTAAACAAAGCTCTTGATATATTTAAGCAAGCATACGAGATTGAACCAAGATCAAAAGAGTCACTTACAGTTTATACTGTTGCATCTATATATACCGGCAGACAGGATATATTTACAAAATTGGCACAAAGTATAACAGAAGAAGATTTTTTAACTGACAATAGATTTCTAAAAGCTTTTGTTGATGTTAAAAATTATAATGTCGCTATTGGTATATTGGAAAAAAGATTACAGATAAATCCTGAAAGTTATGACAATATGCTATCTTTGGCCGCAGTCTATTCTGAGGCTGGTAATAAAAATAAAGCAATAGAGATATTAAAGAAAATCATAGAAAAGAAACCAGAATTCAAAGAGCAAGGAGAGTTTTATATAAAGCAACTCTCTAAATAGTTGTAATTTTAAAAATTTCTTGCAATTTAATTTACTTTTGTATATAATATAGTGGAGTGCTAAACCGGAAGACTTTTAGTTTAATGGGGATGCTTCAAAAATATAACATAAAAACACCTTCGGGTGTTTTTATGTTGCAAAAAAATATAAATTGTTTATTATATAACATATAGATTGTGTAAAGTTATGGTTGGCGATTCGCACTCAATTTTTATATTTTAGGAGCAAGCTCTCGCCAACCGTAAGTTTACATAATTTTTTTAATTATTAAAATTTGTAATTTAAATTTTAATAATATTTATTTAGTTGTGATAATAATATTTTTTAAAAAAATAAAAATAAATTATCCACAATTTTTTTTAAAAAATATTTGTATTCATTTTTTTTATGTAAGATAATTAATCTAGGTCGGGTGATAAAGAAATTTGTCACGAACTTTTAAAAATTAATATAAGTTAAATACTTAAAATAAAATGGCAGCAAAGAAAAAAGCAGCAAAAAAGACAACAAAGAAAAAAGCAACAAAGAAAAAAAGATAGTCTTTTAACAAAAACACCTTAGGGTGTTTTTGTTATGGAGAAAAGTTGTTATTTATGTTAATATAGCTTTATGAAATTTTTAGATAAATTATTTGGAAGTCAGAGTCAAAGAGAAGTTAAATCTCTACTTCCTATTGTATCAGAGATAAATTTACTAGAAGATAGTTATTCAAAACTTTCTGATGAGCAGTTGAAATCAAAAACTGTTGATTTTAAAAAAAGAATTAAAGATGGTCAAAGTGTTGATGATTTTCTTCCGGAAATATTTGCCACTGTTAGAGAGGTTTCAAAAAGAACTTTGGGTCTAAGACCATTTGATGTTCAAATGATTGGTGGACTGATTTTACACAAAGGAATGATAACTGAAATGAAAACAGGTGAGGGTAAGACTTTGGTCGCTGTATTTCCAGCTTATGTAAATGCTTTGTATGAAAAAGGTGTCCATGTTGTTACTGTAAATGATTATCTTTCTAAAAGAGATGCTGTTTCTATGGGTCAAATTTATGATTTTTTAGGTCTATCTGTTGGTGTTATAGCATCTGAGGGTTCTTTTGTTTACGACAATCTTCATAATGAGTTGGATAAAACAAGAGATGAGGAGGGTGGTTTTAAAGTTGTTCCAGAGTTTTTGAAAAAGTCTACTAGAAAAGAGGCTTATTTGGCTGATATTACATACGGAACAAATAATGAATTTGGTTTTGATTATTTAAGAGATAATATAGAAAGAAATAAAGAGCAGATAAGACAGAGAGAGTATTTTTATGGAATAGTTGATGAGGTTGATTCTATTTTAATAGATGAGGCTAGAACACCTCTTATTATTTCTGCACCAAAAAAAGATTCAGAAGAACTTTATAGAAAATTTTCATCGATTGTTTTAAATTTATCAGAAGATCTTGATTATACTGTTGATAAAAAATTTAGAACTATTTCTTTAACTGAAAATGGTATAGATAGGGTAGAGAAAATTTTGGGTATAGATAATATCTATAATGAAAAAGGAGTTTTAATTGTTCATCATTTGGAAACTGCTATAAAAGCAAAAGCCTTGTTCTTTAAAGATAAAGATTATGTTGTTAAAGATGGTCAGATTGTAATTGTAGATGAGTTTACTGGTAGACTTCAACCGGGCAGGAGATGGTCAGAAGGTATACATCAAGCAATTGAAGCCAAAGAGAATTTAAAAATAGGTGAAGAAACACATACTTTTGCATCAATAACTTTTCAAAATTATTTTAGAATGTATCCAAAATTAGCTGGAATGACAGGAACAGCAATTACTTCAAAAGAAGAGTTTTCAAAAGTATATGGACTTGATGTTATTGAAATTCCTACAAATAAACCAGTTGTTCGTCTTGATAGAAATGATCTAATTTTTAAAACAGAAATAGCTAAATTTAAAGCAATAACAAATGAAATAAAAGAAAGAAATAAAACAGGTCAACCGGTTTTGATTGGAACAGTGTCAATTGAGAAAAGTGAATTATTATCAGATTTTTTAAAAGCTTCTGGTGTTAAGCATGAAATCTTAAATGCAAAAAATCATCAAAGGGAAGGGGAAATAATTGCACAGGCTGGAAAAAAAGGTGCTGTGACTATTGCTACAAATATGGCAGGAAGAGGTGTTGATATTAAACTTGGTGGAAATCCAAATACAAATGAGTCTTATGAAGAAATAAAAAGTTTAGGCGGTCTTTTTGTTATTGGTACAGAAAGACATGATGCAAGGAGGATAGATAATCAGCTCAGAGGAAGGTCTGGTAGACAAGGTGATCCCGGAGAGACTAGATTTTTTGTATCACTAGATGATCATCTTATGAAAGTTTTTGGAGGTGATACTTTAAAATCTATGATGGAAAATTTTGGTTTTCCTGATGATACTCCAATAGAGCATAAGATTATAAGTAAAACAATAGAACAAGCTCAAAGTAAAGTTGAAGGATTTAATTTTGATGCAAGAAAGCATGTTTTAGAGTTTGATGATGTTTTAAATTATCAAAGAAATATTTTCTATGAAAGAAGAAGGAAGATTTTATTAGGAACAGGTGATGATGTCCTTGGTTATATTGAAGATCTGTCAAAAACATTTGATAAATTTGATTTTAGTTCAAAAAAAGATAAATTGAAAACCAATATAGATTATATTAGAAGGGTGATACTAGAAACTTTTGATATGTTTTGGATAGGTCACCTAGAATCAATGGATTATTTAAGGAGTAGTGTAAATTTAAGAGCTTATGGTCAGAGGGATCCTCTTGTTGAATATAAAAAAGAAGGACTTTCAATGTTCAAAAGGATGGAATTTGATATACAAAACAATGTTATAGAAATGATATCAAATATTAAAGACGATTTTGAAAGTGGACATATAAGTATTTCAAAAGATGTTATCTCTGGTGTATCTGCTGGTGGTAAAGAAATTGATTTTTCAAATGTTAAAAGAAATGATCCTTGTCCTTGTGGTTCTGGAAAGAAGTTTAAAAAATGTCACGGCAACTAAATATTTATGATACATACATTAGTTAATTTTATACAAACTACTATATTTCCTTGGGGATGGTTTGGAGTTTTTCTTGCAGAATTTATAGAAGAAATAATTGTCCCTATACCATCGGCTGTTATTTTGCTCGGTTCCGGATTTGTTTTTTTAAAGGGTGATATTTTAACTTTAGTATTTGTCAAAAATCTTTTTCTAACAGTTGTCATACCAGCATCACTAGGTTTAACACTAGGATCTTTAGTAATATATAAATTATCTTTTATTTTTGAAAATATTTTTTTAAGTAAATTTGGAAAAATTCTCTCCGTATCCCAAGGAGATATTGATAAATTAAATGAAAGATTTGAGTCTGGTAAATTTGATGAGATTTTCATAGTTTTAGCAAGAGTTTTTCCTTTGATCCCTAGTGTTCTTTTAGCTGTTTTTTGCGGTTTAATAAAGATGCCTTTCAAGAAATATTTAACACTGACATTTATAGGGGCCTTTTTTAGATCTCTTTTACTTGCAATGCTTGGTTTTATACTAGGTGATATATACTACAAATATGCAGATTTTATATCAAAGATAGAAAATACAATTTTCTATCTTGTTATAGTATTTGTTCTTATGTTTATAATATATAGAAAATTTTATAAAAAAGTGATATAATACCCTCTATGAATAAGAACATTGTTTATATAGTTTTAGTTTTATTAGTAGTATTGTTTTTAGCTGTTATTTTAAATAAAAACAGCAATTCTTCTGGTTCAAATAGACTAGATTCATTTGCTTCTTGTTTGAAAGATAAAGGAGCTGTATTTTATGGAGCTTTTTGGTGTCCACATTGTAGAGATCAAAAACAAATATTTGGGAAATCAGTTAAACTTTTACCTTATGTTGAATGTTCTACTCCTGATGGTCAAAGTCAATTGCAAGTATGTAAAGATAAAAACATACAGAGTTATCCAACTTGGGATTTTTTGGTAGGAACAACAACAGAGAGATTATTTGGAAAGTTAGAGCTATCAACTTTATCTGAAAAGACAGGTTGTCTTTTGCCACAATAAATGATCAGTAAAATTATAACAACTTCAATACTTGCATCAAATATAATTTTTTTAGGAATTTTATTCTTGTATTTTTTTGATAAAGATATTAGAAATAAAATTATATTTTATATAAATACATATATATTACATTTAATTGTTTTAATAACAGGAGGTTCTGTTGTTGGTAGTTTAATATATTCAAATATTTTAAATTTTAGCCCTTGTGTATTGTGCTGGTATCAAAGGATTGTTATATATCCGCAGTTTATAATCTCAATTATGGCTTTAAAGAAAAATGATAAAAATATAGTAAACTATTTACTAACATTTTCTATAATCGGTTTTCTCATTTCACTTTATCAGTGGCTTTCAAATTTTACAGGCAAATCACTTTTACCTTGCACAGCTTCTGGGGGAGAGTGTTCTAGAATATATGTTATTGATTATGGTTATATAACAATACCATTTATGGCATTATCAGTTTTCATTTATTTAACCTTCATATCCTTAATTTATCTTAAAAATAAAAACAATTTAGATTCAGATATGAAGGTATAATTTTGTAGTTAAAAAATTACACAGATCTCTGTATCAAGTTGTAGATGTCTGTCTTTAATCTTTCAGTTCAGGGATATAAAAATAATATTTAAAATTAAATAAATAAAATTTTGATCGCAAAAATATCTTGTGTCTAAATTTAAAACAATAGCTAATGAAATAAAATGTTTAAAAATTTTTTTAAAAGAAAAATAACAATTGTAACTCATAATGGCACTTTTCATCCAGATGATGTTTTTTCTATTGCAACACTTTTTCTACTTTTAGAAGATAAATATAGAGTTGAGGTTATAAGAACAAGAGATTTTAAACTAATAGAAAAAGCTGATTATGTCGTTGATGTTGGTTTTATTTATGATGAAAAAAATAATCGATTTGATCATCATCAGCCTTCTGGTGCAGGTTTTCATAAAAATTTTGATATACCACTGGCATCATTTGGTCTTGTTTGGAATAAGTTTGGTGAAGCTGTTTGTGGTAGTTTGGATATAAAAGAGGGTATAGAGAATAAATTAACCGTTCCAATAGATGCCTTAGATAACGGTATAGAAATCAGTAAATCAGTATTTGAAGGTATACGAGACTATTCTATACTTGATGTTTTATCGAGTTTTAAAGATGATAACAATATAGATCAATCTTTCTTGAAATCTGTTGATTTTGCAAAAGAGATTCTAAAAAGAGAAATCAGTATTATAAAGGACAAAATAAATGATTTTAATTATGTTAAAGATGTTTACAGCAAATCTATTGATAAAAGGTTACTAATCCTTGATAAAGATTGCTCATTTAATGAGTTTGTATATAGTAATCTTGATATACTTTTAGTAATCTATCCTAGTAAATACAATGGAACTTGGCATATAAGATCGGCAAATAATCTGAAAGATAATTTTGATAATAGAATACTTTTTCCTGTTGATTGGAGGGGAAAAAAGATCTAGAACTTGAAAATGCTACTGGTGTATCCGGTTCAATTTTTTGTCATAAGAATGGATTTTTATTTGTTACAAAAAATAAAGAATCTGCTATGAAAATAGCATCAATTGTTTTAGGTTTGTAAAATAATCATTTTTTGTGTAATCTTAGTATTATGTTTATAGATGAGATTAAACTACATTTAAAAGCTGGAAAAGGTGGTGATGGTATTGTTTCTTGGAGACATGAAAAGGGTAGGGACAAAGCCGGTCCTGGTGGTGGCGACGGTGGCGACGGTGGTGATTTTTATATTAGAGGTGTATCTGATATAAACAAGCTGGCTGAATATAATTTTGAAAAAAAATTTTCTTCTGAAGATGGTTCTTCTGGTATGAAAAATGGAATGAAAGGATCCAAGGGTGGTGATTATATACTAGATTTACCTATGGGTTCTATTGTTAAAAATTTATATACAGAAGAAGTTTTTGATGTTTTAGATGATAAACAAATTATGATCTTAAAAGGTGGTTTGGGTGGTTTTGGTAATGAGCATTTTAAATCTTCTAGAAATATATCTCCGAAAGAATCTACATTAGGTGGTTTAGGTGAGGAGTCCGATTTTTTCATAGAATTGAAACTTGTTGTATCAATAGGTTTGGTTGGTGAGCCTAATGCCGGAAAATCCAGTTTACTGAATTCTTTAACAAATTCAAAATCCAAAGTTGGTGATTATAAATTTACAACTCTAAATCCTCATCTAGGGGATTTATATGGTTTTGTAATTGCTGATATTCCGGGAATTATTGAAGGTGCTAGTCTAGGTAAAGGTCTGGGTATAAAATTTCTAAAACACATAGAAAGAACAAAAATGATACTTCATTGTATTGATTGTTCTTCTGATAACCCATTTTTATCTTACAAAAAAATAAGAAAAGAGCTTGAAATGTATTCAAAAGAATTGTCATTAAAAAATGAAATCATTCTTTTAACAAAGACTGATCTTGTAGATGATAAAACTTTAAAAAAAGTTATAAAAACTTTTGGCAAGATAGATAAAGAAGTATTGACCGTTTCTGTTTTAGATGATCTTAAAATAAAAGAACTTAAAGATTTTCTGGTAAAAAAAATAAGACTAATGTAATATAAATCTCAATATGCAAGATTACAAAATGACAATAGGTTTAGAGATTCATTCAGAGCTTAAAACAAACTCCAAGATGTTTTGTGGTTGTAAAAATGATCAAGAAGAAAATTTACCTAATAAAAATATTTGCCCTGTTTGTATGGGTCTACCGGGAACATTGCCAGTTGTAAATAAAGAGGCTATTAAAAAAGTTTTAATGGTAGGTAAAGCTGTTGGTGGTAAGATTGCAGATTTCACTGAATTTGATAGGAAAAATTATTTCTACCCAGATATACCAAAAGGTTATCAAATAAGCCAATATAAATATCCGCTTGTAACTGGTGGAAAAATAAATAATGTAAAAATCACAAGAATTCATCTAGAAGAAGATACTGCAAAATCCAGTCACAATCAAGGTGATTATAGTTTGGTTGATTTTAACAGAGCTGGTATTCCTCTTATGGAGTTGGTAACTGAACCTGTTATTACTTCTGCAAAAGAAGCTGGTGATTTTGGCAGGGAACTTCAACTTATTTTAAGATATCTAGGTGTTTCTGATGCAAATATGGAAAAAGGTCAGATGAGGGTTGAGGTTAATATTTCAGTTTCAAATACTGATGTTTTTGGAACCAAAGTTGAAGTTAAAAATATAAATTCTTTTAGATCTGCTGAAAGAGCTATTTTATATGAATTTAAGAGACAGGTGGATCTTATAAATTCTGGCGGAACTGTGATTCAAGAGACTAGGGGATATGATGAAACTAAAAATATAACTTTTTCACAGAGAACAAAAGAAGATTCTCATGATTATAGATATTTTCCTGATCCAGATATTCCTAAATTTTATATAAACAATCTTTTTGATTTGGATAGTATTTCTATTCCTGAAATGCCAATTGATTTTAGAAATAGATACAAAAATAGTTTCGGTATAAAAGATGAAGATATTGAAGTTTATGTAAACAATAGAAATTTAGCTAATTTGTTTGAAAAAACTTGTGCCATATTAAACAATAATTCAAAATCAGTCTTAGTATCAAATTATATAACTTCAGATTTGGTTGGTTTTATCAAAAAAACAGGAATAGATGCTTCTTTGTATGATTCAGATAATATAAATCCTAATAACTTTTCAAAGCTTATAGAACTGATTATAGAGAATAAAATCTCTTCAAGAGGAGCAAAAGATACTCTTAAAATTATGTTTGATAATGGTGGAGATCCTGAAAAGATAGCCAAAGATAATAACTTTATTCAAATAGTTGATATTGGTCTGATAGAGAATACTGTAAATAAAATCATAGAGAACAATCCAGTTGGTGTAGCTGAGTATAAAAATGGAAAAGAGTCTATATTGCAGTTTTTGATAGGTCAAACGATGAAAGAGCTGAAAGGTGCAGGTAACCCAGAATCTATCAAGGAGATGCTTATTAGGGCCTTAAAATAGCCTTTTAGTCATCCAAATGCTTTATTATTAGTTTTCTTATCTCTTTTTTAGTGCTTTTTCTTAATCCAGAGTTTGTTTCTATCTCTTGTATCACTTTTTCTAAATCTTCTATTTTATAAACTCTATAATTATTCATCGGGTGCCTAAGAGCCTTTAATTTACCATTTTTATCCCAATTTCTTAAAGTTAAAGGGGATACATCAAGTATACTAGATGCTTGTTTAATTGTTATATAAAGTTTTGCCATATGATAATTATATCAAAGTTCTTTTTTATGTAAAATATGGCTATGTTAATAACTAAAATGTCCTTTATAACTCTAAATAAATACATTATCAAAGATATATAAACATTGATAAACATATACATATATAATTATAATAGTTTATTAAACTTTTTAATATAAAATAGATTTGTTATATAATATATTGTAATTTATACTAAATCTAAAAGACATTTTATGTAGTTTTTATACTCTATGTTATGGAATATTTAATTAAACTATGTTTTTAATTAAATATCTCTTTAATTTATAGGTATTATTCTGATTTAAGTAATATTTAATATACTATTTTCTTTATTTAAGATTAAAATAAATTTTCTAATATTGAAAAGTTTAAATTATATTTATAAAAAAATTGTTTTACATTAAAACTTAATATTTTACTTTTCTAAAAAAATCTTATTTTACAATAAAACTCGTCTCGGCGAGAAATGTTTATTTATCCACATATATTTGTATTGTTTTTACTATTTATATAGTAAAATAATTGTAATGATATCTAATATGATTTTTGATAATAAAATATATGTGTATTTATCTAAAAGATCAGTTTGTTTTAACTTTTATATAAGACAGATATTTTAATTGATAAAAAAATATTCTATAAATCTTAAAAAATATTTATTCAAGATGTTTTTTGAAAAGACAAATATTATAACTTTAAAATATAAAATGGTCTTAAAGAATAATGATCGTATAATTTCAAATAATTTGCTTGTTAGGCATTTAAAATCTGTTGAATGGTATATAAAATTAAATAATAAAATCTTCAATTCAATAAAGATTTTAAACCGTAAAATAAATTTTAACTTTGTTAAAAAAAATAAAATAGAAAATAAATTTAAAATATATTCAAAATACATATTTTTTAGCTATTTTTATATAAAACTCGTCTCGGCGAGAAATCTTTATTTATCCACATATTTTTTGTGTTCTTTGTGTTTTTTTAAGGTAAAATATAAGTAATGAATTCTGAGTTATTTTTTGATAAAAAAAGATATATCTCCACTAAAGAAAGTTCTAAAATTTCTGGTTATTCAACTGACTATATTGGACAACTTTGTAGATCTGGAAAATTAGATTGTAAGAGAATTTCAAATACTTGGTTTGTAGAAGTTGATTCTTTTGAAAATTATATAAAAACAAATGGCAAACCTTCTAAGGTTACTAAGTTATCAAATAAAAAAACACAACAAAAAATAAATGAAGTTATAGAAGATGACATCAAATTAAATAAAACTATTCTTTATAGATATCATCCTGTATTGCTAAATCATTTTTATAACAATTCAACAAAGCACGGATTATCTTTTTTACCACTTGTTAAAAAAATATTACTAACTGTATTTGTTTTATTTTTATTTTTGTCCATATCTTTAAATAAAAATTTTATAGTAAATGCATCTGGAAATATTTTAAATGCTAAATATAAAATAACAGATCTACCTTTTGTATTTTACGGAACATCAAAAAAAATGTTGGATTATTATTCATCAAATCTTATAAACAGTTATTCAAATATTTCAAAAGTTTTTTATGGTAGTAAAAATATTTTTGATAATAATAGAAACAATACTTTAGAAAATAATCAAAATAATTCTACTTATAATCAGGTTGCAAATGTTAAAGATAGTTTTGATTTCGGTTCATCTTTTGTATACAAGTCAGTTCAAAATACAATAAACAAAACTGCTGATGTTATATATTCATATTTTCCAAAACCGATAGTGGTATTTAATAATAATTATATTAAATCTACAACTACAAAAAATACCATCAAATCTCCTTCTACTGTAATCTCAAACAATATAACAAAAGTTGTTTATCAATACAGAGAAAATAATTCACCTACAAATTTAAATCAAGATGATTTACAAAAAATATCAAAAGAAACAGATCTTAAACTTGAACAGTTAAATAATTCTATAATGTCTAAGTTTTATCAACTTTCAACTGGAACTGGTGGTAATGTTACTAACATTTATCAACAAATTGCTCATAGTCAAAAGATAGATACTTTAACTGGAACATCAATATCAAATGCATCTATATCCGGAGGAACAATATCAAATGCTTCTATTTCAGGTGGGTCATTAAGTGTTGATAGTTTATCAGCAACATCTGCTAGTTTAGGAACAACAACCGTTTCTAATTTGACAGTTTCAAATACTAGCACATCAACAATATCTGGAATATTAGATGTTTATTCTTTAAATGTAAATTCAACAGTTTCTACTTCAACATTTTCAAATGGAATTGATATTTCTGGTGGATGTTTTGCTGTAAATGGAGTTTGTATGACCCTTGGTGGTGGTGGAGGTGGTTCTGGAACTGTAAACTCTTCTACTGCTGGTTATATTGGATACTTTGGTTCAAATGGAAATGTCTTATCTGGAACATCTACTGTGTTTATTTCTTCTTCTTCAAAAATTGGTATCTCAACTACTTCACCATTTGAAAAACTATCAGTCGTAGGTAACATATTTGCAACAGGAAATATAACAGGTGCAAACATAACAGCAACAGGAACACTTTCAGTTACAGGCAACACTACACTTGCAAATGCAACATCAAC